>Ga0153949_1000050_pt1 | contig 42972 bp, 29 predicted proteins | sample TSNJ033MetaG_FD_104705 | JGI IMG/M metagenome (GOLD analysis project Ga0153949, IMG submission 104705) | Attine ant fungus gardens microbial communities from New Jersey, USA - TSNJ033 MetaG | ecosystem: Host-associated > Fungi > Mycelium > Unclassified | place: USA: New Jersey, Wharton State... | reverse complement strand
TTACCAACTTATCTGAAAAAATTACTTTGTTGAAGCAGCGGCATTCTCCGTCCAATAATATCCCATAATCCCCATGTCAAAATGAATATTGGCATTGATATTGCTTTTATATAAGACGTATGGCAAATTAACTGCGTCGAACAGATAAGTTGATACACGTAAAAAATACCACGTGGGAAGGCTGGTAATTCTATGAAGGATATTAAAACGATATTTGTTGTTGGTGCCGGAGCGATGGGCCAGGGAATTGCCCAGGTCTCGGCTCAAAACGGATACAACGTAATACTCAATGACGTCGACAAAGAGCGGGTTACTACCGCTGCCTCAAACATCAGCAAAGCATTCAAACGTCAGATAGAGAAGGGCAGGATGACCCAGGATGAGGCGAATGATGTAAACAGACGGTTAAGTGTCGTCACTAACATACTTGACGTTTCCGATGCCGATCTGATCATTGAAGCGGCTCCGGAAAAGCTGGAACTGAAACAGAAGCTTTTTTCAGAAATAGTAAAGCTCTGTCGAAAAGATACCATTTTGGCGAGTAATACATCTTCCATCTCCATTACCGCCATTGCCTCCGTGGTGCCACACCCTGAAAACTTCATCGGCCTCCATTTTTTCAACCCGGTTCCCGCCATGAAGCTTTTAGAGATTGTAAAGGGTCTGTCTACCTCCGAGGAGACACTGGAAATGGCAAAAGCGTTCGGTGATTCCATTGAGAAGATCTGCATCGTTTCCAAAGACTCTCCCGGCTTTATTGTCAATCGAATGCTAGATCCTATGATGAATGAAGCCATTTGTCTCATTGACGAGGGCGTCGGCACACCGGAAGATATTGATAAAGGAATGAAATATGGCTGTAACCACCCAATGGGTCCATGTGAGCTGATGGACATGGCCGGAATCGATATTCTTCTGGCTGTGATGGAAGTTATTTACGCCGAAACAGGCGATTCAAAATACCGTCCATCCCCCCTTCTGAGAAAAATGGTCCGTGCAGGGCATCTTGGACGCAAAACAGGGAAGGGTTTTTACGACTACTCCAATAAATAATATACGCTTATTATGAATGGAAAGGACGGTAACATGACGAAGATACTCTCATCGAAGCAACGCCTGAATCAGCTTCTGGCCGAACATTATCAAGAAGCGCAGGACGCGAAGGAAGCAGGGCGTCCGGTTGCCTGGGCAACTTCTATTTTCCCGCAGGAAATTTTAGAGGCAATGGGCTTTGCAATCGTTTATCCTGAAAATCACGCCGCCGCTATCGGAGCGAGAAAAGATGCTCCCCAATTTCTTAAGAAAGCGGAAAGTGACGGGTACTCCATCGACAATTGTTCTTATGCAAGAATTAATCTGGCTTATGCAGAATTGTTACATTCGGACGCGGCTAATATTCCTGTGCCCGATCTCATCTGCTGTTGCAGCAATATTTGTCTGACCACCATTAAGTGGTATGAAAATCTTGCCAAGCACTTTAACTGCCCCATGATCATTATTGATACGCCCAGCGGCATGACCGACGACATTTCGGAAGAACGTGTTCGCTATATCCGAGGACAATTGGAGGAAGCCATTGTACAGCTTGAAGAAATAGCGGGCAAGAAATTTGATTACGATAAATTTAAAGACGTCATGCGTATTTCCAACGAAACTGCTACCTGGTGGCTTAAAGCCACCGATTTGCTGAAACATAAGCCGTCGCCGGCCATGGGGTTTGATATGTTTAACTACATGGCTCCTATTGTCTGCTTTAGAGGTATAGAAAGCGGCCGCCTGCTGTTTAAGCAATGGTATGAGGAATTGGAAAAACGAATTGAAAATGGCCAGGGCCCTTGGGACGACAAGGAAGAAAAGTTCCGCGTGCTTTGGGACGGTATTCCGTGCTGGCCTTATTTGTCTAGTACCTATAAAGTGTTAAAAAAGAACGGGATTAATATGGTCACTTCCACTTATCCTGAAAGCTGGTCTCTGCTGTATGATGTAGGCGATTTGGATGGCATGGCCCGTGCTTATGGAAGCCTGCTGGTACAGCGCAGCATGGATCACGGCGTACGCCGCCTGTGCAGACTAGCGTCAGAGTTTAATGTAGACGGCGCTATCTTCCACTCCAATCGCAGTTGTAAGGGAATGGACTTTAAGCAGTTTGAAATTGCCCGCCAGCTTAAATTGCAGTACGGAGTGCCTTCAGTCTTCTTTGATGGGGATCAGACCGACCCCAGCGCGTTTTCCATAGCGCAGTATGAAACACGTGTACAGGCGTTGCTCGAAATGATGGCGTCCAACGTGGAGAAAGGAGACCGATAATATGATTGCAGTTTTAGACGAACTCGTAAAAAAAGGTAAGAATCCAAAAGCCACGGTGCTTGAAGCTATGAAAGATTCTGGCAGAAAAGCGGTGGGATGTTTCCCCATTTATGTGCCGGAAGAAATCATCTATGCGGCCGGACTTCTCCCCGTCGGAGTCTGGGGGGGGAAGACAGACATTAAACTTGCGGATAAATATCTGCAAAGTTTCTGTTGTTCCATCATGCGCGCCAACATGGAGTTCGGCATGAAAGGGACATATGATATGCTGAGCGCAGTAGTCATTACGGCCTATTGCGACACATTGCGCGCTGTCATGGTAAACTGGCCTTACGCCGTACCAAATGTTAAGGTAGTTCCTTTTGTTTATCCGCAAAATAGACAGGGAGATTCAGCGTTTCGATATACTCTGGAAATTTTTGATAAATTTCAATCAGAAATGGAATCGATTTCTGGCAAGAAAGTGACTGCGGAGCGGTTGGAGGAGGCTTTTGACCTTTACGAACAGTGGCGTGCATTATCGCAGGAATTTACTACCCTTGCCGCGACTCATCCGGTAACAATAAACGCCAAAGTGCGGCACTACGCTCTCAGGGCCAGTTATTATATGGACAAAAAGACTTATACGGAAAAGCTTATGGAAGTCAATCAGGCTTTAAAATCGATGCCTGACGAACAAGTTAAGTTTAAAGTTGTCGTCACCGGTCTGCTTGCCGAACCGGAGGGATTTTTGGATCTGTTTGTGGCAAATAACATCTCTTTCGTTGCCGACGATCTGGCGCAGGAGTCCCGTCAATTCCGCACGCCGACACGGCCCGAAGGGACTGTCTATGAAAAAATGGCCTGGCGGATTATGGACTTGCGCGGAGACACTTTCTTTTATGAAGAAAACAAGAGCCGCGGCAGAATGCTGATCGACATGGTCAAAGAAAGCAGTGCGGATGCGGTTGTTGTATGCTTATACAAATTCTGTGATCCTGAGGAATTTGATTATCCAGTATACAAAAAAGAGTTGGAAGCTGCCGGTATACCTATCTTATATCTGGAAATAGAACAGCAGATGGATTCTATGGAACAACTGCGAACCCGAATCCAAACGTTTACGGAGATATTGTGATGAAAGAAAAGTTATTCATGGGAATCGACATTGGATCATCTTCCTCGAAAGCTGTTGTTATTGATGAGGCAGGGAAGCTTCTGGGTAGTACTGTTGTCAATATGGGAACAGGAACGGGCGGCCCAAAGAGCGTCATTGATCAGTTGATGGAACAACTGAAAATCACCGTTCAAGACATCACCCGTTCTGTCGTGACAGGGTATGGGCGTATGACATATGAAGGGGCTGATACGCAAATTACGGAGATTAGCTGCCACGCCATGGGGGTATTCAAAAGTCTGTCCGATGTCCAAACCATTATTGATATTGGCGGGCAAGACGCCAAAGTCATACGGTTGGACAGGAACGGAAAAGTTGTCGACTTTGGAATGAATGAAAAGTGTGCCGCCGGCACCGGCCGATTTTTGGAAGTCATGGCCCGGGTTGTGGGATGCGATATTGGCGACTTGTCTGAACTGGCAAAGCGATCACAATCTCCGGCAAGGATCAGCAGCGTATGCACCGTGTTCGCGGAGTCGGAAGTCATCTCTCAATTGTCCTCGAACACGAAAATAGAGGACGTGGCAAAAGGCGTGCATATGTCAGTAGCCACCCGAGTCGTTGGCATGTGTAACCGTGTTGGTGTGGCGGAAAAGGTTGCCATGACTGGCGGTGTTGCGCTTAATGACGACTTCGTCAATACGTTGTCCGAGGAATTGTCCGTTGATATCATGGTTCCCAATTCGCCGCAAACTATGGGTGCGCTCGGTGCTGCCCATTACGCCCGAAATATGGCTGAAAAAGGCTGATGTATTGAATTCTTTTAACAAATTGTTAAAATTGGAACTGCTATAATAAGGATTTCAAAATTATAGATTTGAAGAGGTATTGACTATGAATGATTGGAAAAGCATATATCAAGAACGCGTAACCACTGCCGATGAGGCCGTCAAACTGGTAAAATCCAACCAGCGGTGGCTAGTCGGTCACAATTCTTCCGAGCCGCAGGTATTGATGGAGGCCCTGTGCCGCCGCGCCGACGAATTGGAGAATGTGGGTTTGTGGCAAGGACTGAATATTGGCAAAGCCGAGTACGCCAAGCCCCAATATGAAGGGCATTTGTACGTGGACAGCGTATTTGTTGGCCCGTCTACCCGGGACGCCATCAATACACAGCGCGGGCACTTCACTCCCCTCCACCTGTCGTTAATTAACCGCGCCCTCCAGGAAAGAACCGTGCCTTTGGATGGTTTCTTTACCTCAGTGACTCCGCCTGATGAAAACGGGTATTGCAATTTTGGCGTCAGCGGCGATTATGCCATGGATTGCAGAGACTATTGCAAAACCATCATCGCTACGGTTAACAAGCGGATGCCCTGGGTTTGCAGTGACGGGGATCGTAATCTTATCCATGTTTCGGAGATTGACGCATTTGTGGAAATTGACGAGCCGGTTTTCGCTATCCCTAAAATTTTAGACAGCGACCCCATTACCGTGCAGATAGGAAAAAACATTGCCGTTTTGATAGAGGACGGCGCGACCCTGCAAATGGGTCAGGGGCAAGTTCCCAACGCCATATTAAAATTCCTCTCCGATAAAAAAGATCTGGGCGTTCACACCGAAGTTTTTAGCGACAATTTAATTCCGCTGATAGAGCAGGGCGTCATCACAGGAATGAAGAAGAATATTGACGTGGGCAAGATTGTATCTACTTTCGTTCAGGGAACCGAAGACCTTTACAAATATGTCGATCACAACGAGCTGATTAAAATTATGCCCGGTCACTACACTAACAATCCGGCTGTTATAGCGCAAAATGACAAAGTTGTGGCTATCAACTCCGCACTACAGGTTGATCTCACCGGTCAGATTTGTGCGGAAGCAATTGGCACCCGAATCATCAGCGGCCTGGGCGGCCAGTTGGATTTTCTGCGTGGCGCGTCCTACTCCAAGGGAGGAAAACCTGTCATTGCTCTCCCTTCCACAGCAAAGGGCGGAACTGTTTCACGCATCATTGCAACCCTTCCTTTTGGTACGCCGGTCACCACATCGCGTAACGACGCATTCTGGGTTGTGACTGAATATGGCGCGGTCAATCTGTTTGCCATGCCTATTCTCAAGCGCGCAGAGGCGCTTATCGGCATTGCTCACCCCAATTTCCGCAAGCAATTAGAGAAAGACTTCGAGGCGTATTTACAGACAATGCACTAAAAACTGCACATATATAGCGAAACAACTTACTAATTAATATTTAACCTGGTAATAAGTCAAGAGGAAAAAGACAAAGTAAAGAGCAAAAAAGAATAGAGGAAGGGATAGCAAACGAGCGTTTCCGCAAGTAGAAATAGACGTAGCTTTTGCTAAGAGCCTGTTCAAAGTCTTTTCCCTGGTAGTAAAATAAGTAAAAAAATCAGGGGAGAGAAGATAAATGCGTCAGCTTATGAAAGTGATATAACCAGAGGCAATTTGCACATATATCAGAAGACTTGAGAAGTGCAAATAAGCGTACTTCCCACGCAAAATTGACCTATATGACGTATTTTGTGCGATACTATATCTCATAAAAAATGCCTGCACATGGCGCAGCATACCTCACGACTTTCCAAAATGGGGAATTGTGCGATACTATTACGCGATGTTTGGACAAAAAAGAATGAAAATGGTGAATCTGTCCTTGATTATGTTCAGGCAAAATTAGTATATTTGGAGCGTTATGAAACGAGCGATAACCCCACACCTACCATGCTGGTTGTTGATTCTAAAACTGTACAAAATGCGGATACAGCGGAAGAAAAAGGCTATGATGGGGGTAAAAAAATCGGGTGTGAAGATACTTATAGCCGTAGATGTTCTCGGTATGCCCTATGTAACTTTGATTACAACAGCTAATGTAACTGATAGATGTGGAGCAGTTTTGATGTTTTCCTCGCCGGGATTTTCTTTGTCATCCCTTCAAACTGTCCTCTGCGACGGGAGATACACAGGCGATGATTTTGCAAACAAGATATATGAACTGACAGGAGCCAAGGTTCAGGTCGCCAAACGTTCAGAATTACATACTTTTGTAGTTATCCCCAAACGATGGATTGTTGAAAGGTCTTTTGGTTGGCTTGATAAATTCAGAAGACTTTGGAAAAACTGCGAACGCAAACTTTAAAATACTCTAAATATGCTTATGTTGGCTTTTGTGTCTGTCTTACTTCGAAGGCTTTGAACTGGTTCTTATATCCCATAGGAATAATTTTAGCATCAGGGCGTCCCTTTTTAAAGATGTGTTTTTGATTCGATGTTTACTCACAGCATTTGCAAGCCGGTCGAATGTGACTGACGTGATTTTTCTTACCTCCACCAGGGGGATGTGGCTGGATAAGGGCAAGGTCAAAAGAGTTGGTTTGTTTTTCGATGGCTTTGCTCTTGCTTAAAAACTATTATACGAGGAGAAGGATATATATGATTTTATCTGAGGATATTCTTGCGCTTAAGCAGATGGTAGCCGAAATCGTCGATAAAAAAGTGATTCCGACTGCGGAGGAGTGCGACAAAACAGGCCGGTTTCCTGAAGAACTGTATCAAGAACTCATTGAGATGGGTTTAGGTTGCGTCTATATGCCGGAACAGTTTGGCGGACCTGGTTTGAGTAAACTTGCCGCGGCTGCGATACAGGAAGAACTTGCCCGGGGTGATATGGGCGTATCGTGCACGCTGGCCGCCACCTGCCTGGCCTCTTTGTCGGTATTGATTGCCGGAACGGAGGAACAGCAGGCTCATTGGTTCAAAACCATGACTGAAACCACTAATTTTGCAGCTTTTTGCCTTACCGAACCGGGTGCGGGCTCGGACTCTGCCGCAGTTAGAACCACTGCTATCCGCGACGGGGATGATTATATCATTAATGGGAGCAAGTGTTTTATCAGCAACGGGGGTGTTGCAGGCATATATACCGTTCTTGCTTCCACGGACAGATCGTTGGGTACCAAGGGTCTGACTGCATTTATAGTGGAGCGTGACCGCGAGGGGATTACCATCGGGAAAGAAGAGGACAAAATGGGCATGCGACTATCCAACACGACCGATGTCGTATTTGACTCGGTCCGTATCCCTGCAAAAAATCGGTTGGGTAAAGAGGGTGGCGGCTTCAAAATAGTCATGAAGACGCTGGATACATCCCGCCCCACTATTGGCGCGCAGGGCGTCGGTATTGCTCAACGGGCACTGGATGAAGCTGTGAAGTACGCCAAGGAGCGCGTTCAGTTTAATAAGCCTATCGCCGCCTTCCAGGCCATCCAATTTGCGCTGGCAGACATTGCGATTGAACTGGAAACCACCCGTCAGATGACATACCATGCCTGCGACCTCATTGACAGGGGATTGCCTTACACCAAAGAGGCTGCCATTGTCAAAGGCAAAGCCGGTGAGATGATTGTTAATGTGACCAATAAAGCTTTGCAAATATTTGGTGGTTACGGCTATATGCGGGATTATCCTATGGAAAAACTGGTGCGTGACGGACGGATATTAGGTATTTACGAAGGCACGACCGAAGTGCAGAAAATGGTCATTGCCGGGAGTTTACTGAATTAAGACTCAACTGACAAGTACTCTGTCGCACGGAAAGGCAGGAATACCTTAAATGACCTATGAACAGCTTTCAGTCGGAGATTCCGCCAGCATGGAAAAAACCATATCGGAATCTGATGTTTATACTTTTGCCGATGTCACTGGAGATTTTAACCCGGTACACCTCAGTAAAACTCATGCGGAGCAAAGCTTATTTGGCGAAAGAATTGCCCATGGCATGCTTGTGGGCAGTTTGTTTTCCAGCGTTATGGCCATGCAAATGCCTGGCCCCGGCGGTATTTATATCTCACAATCGCTGGAATTTGTCGCTCCTGTCAAATTTGGCGATACTGTAACCGCCACGGTTACCATTAAGGAAAAGATGGAAAAACGCAGGGTGCGTCTGGCATGCTCTGCTGTCAATCAGCGGGGAAAAGTGGTTGTGCAGGGAGAGGCTGTTGTCTTGCCGGCAAAATAATGATTCAGTACAGATGTCGAAAGGACAAATAGAAACATGATTCATGCAGATGATAATGGAGGCTGGCGTAAAGATTATTCGAATCTTAACACCAGCACCATTGTTTTCAGACTATATTTATGCGATTCTTTGAAGAAGAATAGGCGGTTTGACCAATCAGCGGTAATCAACACAACCTCTCTTAATCCACCATTGATAAAAGCCAAAGGAATTTATTCCCAACCATACAATCATAGACCTTGCTAGCATCTTATTTTTCATAACACTCTCCCTTACAAGAAATACCGTCTTTTGCTATAGTAAGAAAACTAAGGCGAACATAGACAACGTTCTTATTTTACACCATTGTTAATAAATTTCTTTTACTTCAAGAACAATATTGTATTCAAAACTTTCACCGTTCATAAATAATCAGAATAATGAAATGTTTAAAGATTTTTTTATTAAGCTCCCACTATATATCTTGCCAATGTAGCTGCCTTTGCGGCGGAAGAAGCCGATAAACACATTTCTGACGCGGACCGGGACAAAGAACTCAAATATCCCCGACAGGCTAACCGCAACCGCACAATTGCAAAGTTGAGGAGCATTTTCCTGTGTTTGATTATGGGGCAAGACGCCGATTTACGAGACGCTATGTTGGATAAACTGGTTGCGTCTATTGCAGAACGTCCTGTTTCTGTCGTCCCAGACCGCTCTCCGCTACGAAAGCCCCCTCGCAAGAAGCGTTTTCATATGGCAAAAAAGTCAGTGGTTTAGCTTAGGTTGACAGCAGTGATTGCAAAAAAGCAAAAGCGGTTTAAAACTTATCGTTTTAAACCGCAAAACAGTGGAGCCAAAGGGGCTCGAACCCTCGGCCTCTTGAATGCCATGAATGCGGTCTGGGTGTGAAAGTGGCTGATTTAGGGCGTTTGCGGGGTTCGTTTACTGCAAATTTACTGCAAAAGGGTTAAAACAACTTGATACTAAAAGGGATTAAATAATTGTAATGGCACGTACAGTGTTTGGTTGTATCACCATACTTATGGAATTAATTCTCACATGCAGGTCGATGTTATCTGTATTTCAAACGAACGTCCATGCTTCGTAGCAGATATGTGGAAGTCCTCTGTGAAATAGTTTCAAAGCAAGGGTACTATCTTTTCCCCTTGGATATACACCGCTCAAAACACATGGAAAACAGATCTGTCTTTACATCTTTATTAACATACAAAGCGGAGCACAACTGTCGGCAATGTGGCAACGGCTGTGCTCCCGTAGAGGGGGATGTTGACGGCTATATACCTCTTGGTTTTAACTGAGCCACCCTCAAACCCATTGTGTTGTCCCTTTAAACCAATCATTTTAACCGTATTACTTTGTGAAAAAAGTATTTTAAGAATCTTATTACCTGCTGATAAACCAAATATACAATTGATAATGGTATTTTTGTTAATATCTGATTTTGCACTCATCAAGATTTTCTTTGAAATTGTTTACCAAATAGTTATAACTTTTTGGGTGAGTTTCGGCTAATCGCTCATATCTATTTTTTCCATTAGTTATATCGTATTCAATTCCAAAGCCACAGAACATACAACCGTTTCTTGTATATCCCATTGAATACAAGTCAGAGATTTTCAAGTTATGCAAGCTAATATAATTATAAATATCCTGCTCTGTCCAAAAAGATAACGGTCGGCATTGATTATCTTTTTTTACATCAAACACATTGCAACCAAAAGTTACCCAATCCATTTCCCGTTGGCGACTTTCTTCTGCCAAAGTGCCGATAATTGCACATTCCATGCCTAACTTTTTGGCTGCTTGCTTTATGGGAGTCTTTTTTAGTTTTTCACAACATTTATCAGATATATTGAAATCCTTGTACTCCAAAACTCTTTTAAATCTGCGTGTAATATAATCAATAGAGTTTTGACGAGTGCTATCTGATTTTGCTCTGCGGTATGTGCGTATTGCATTTGCAACTACTTTTGAAAACATAGGGAAACCTTCATCTTGAACCACCCTTTTAAATGTCCAAGGCTTACCATACTTGTCAAAAGGGCTAACAATTAATAAATTCATGTCGTTTTTATCCTTTTCCCATTGAATATGCTTCATTGTTTCAGGGTATTCACAGGTGGTATTTGAAAAAATATGTAGAATATCTGGCATTAATTCACGAGATAAGTGTGACAATACCGTTGAATCCTTGCCGCCTGAGTAAGAAACATAAATATTATTACCATATCTACTAATGGCTTCTTGAATAAGCATTTTTGATTTAATAATTTTTACGTCCAAAGGCGTAGACTTTAACAATGCAAGCTTGTATTTCCGACCTAAAATAAAAGCCTTGCGTTTATCAAAACATTTCTTACAAAAAAGTTTTCCTTTACCGAACATATTATTTTCGGTAAATACATGTTTACATTCTCTACATACCATACAATCACTCCTTGTATATTCATATTATACACAAGTAATGGTTGTTTTGCAAGGTCTAAAACAGATTATTTTAGTTTTTTCTACAGAATATTTAAGAGATATCTTTATTTTTACAAGAATTTATTGTATACTATGCAAGTGCGGAGGTGCATCTAAATGAGTTTTCCTGAACAATTAAAGAGATTGAGAAAAGAAAAAGACTTGAAGCAAGGAGAAGTTGCACAAGCGTTAAATATGTCACAGCAAAATATAAGCCTGTATGAACGTGGAGAAGCTGCCCCCGGCATCGAAATGCTTATTCAATTTGCTGAGTTTTTTGGTGTATCGGTCGATTTTCTAATAAATTACACAAATAATCCTTGTAATGTCGGAATTGGTGAAGATGCGCTAAAACTATTAGAGATTTACGACTCCTTACCAACCGACAAAAAAAATATATCCATAGAACTTTTGAGGGTACTAAAGGACACCTCAGAAAAAGAGGTGTAAAATGACAAATAGCTATTTTAACGAAAACACATTAAATGATTTGATTGACGAAATAGAATATGTATATTTATCTGATGCACGTCCTTGGATAATCGGTTATAGCGGTGGTAAAGATTCAACCGTTGTTGTACATTTGGTTTATGAAATGTTAAAAAGACTTGAACCTAAAAAGAGACATAAACACATTTATATTGTTTCATCAGACACAATGGTAGAAAACCCTTTAATCAAGGAATATTTATCAGACATGATTACTTCTATTTCATTGGCAGCAAAACGTGATGGACTACCGATTACGAGTAAATTGGTTTCTCCGCCGCCTTCAAATACATTTTGGGCGAATGTTATCGGACGTGGGTTTCCTACACCACGTCTAAACGGTACTTTTCGTTGGTGTACTGATAGGCTTAAAATTGCTCCGAGTGGTGTTTACATAAACGATATTATTAAATCACAGAACACAGAGGTTGTGGTTTTACTTGGAGTACGCAAAGAAGAAAGTACGGCTCGTAAAAAACGTATTGAGGGCAGAGAAATATTAGGTCGATTACTTAATAAACATGAAACGATTAAAGGTGCGTATGTTTATCCTGCCATTGTGGAATTGACCACTGACGATGTGTGGGATATTTTAACGTCTTGCGACAACAAGACTGCTTGGGGCAGTGATAACAAACGCATTATAGAACTGTATTCCGGGGCCGATAGTGGCGAGTGTCCTTTTGCAGGAGTATCAAGCAAAAGGGAACAAACTCAATCATGCGGTCAATCGAGGTTTGGTTGCTGGATATGCACCGTTGTAAAAGAGGATAAATCATTAAATGGATTTATTCGTTCGGGGCATAGAGAGCTTATTCCGCTTGCCGAATTTAGAAAGTGGCTTATTTCCGTTCGTGATGTTTCTGAATACAGAGAAAAAAAACGCCGGGATGGAACGGTGTATTTCACCAATGCCGGAGATATGGGATATGGTCCTTTTACTTGGCAAGCACGACAAGAAATATTGAGGAAATTACTTGAAACACAGAAAGCTATAAATTATGAATTGATAACAGAGGACGAGTTAAAAGCAATAGATAAGATATGGGATGATGAGCTTGACCTCTCACGCCATACCTTAGTTGACCTATATTTTGAAGAAACAGGCAGAAAACTACCTTGGCACGACTTGAAAAAGCCGTTGTTTGATAATGAAACCATAGAAACGCTAAAACAAAATGCTGTTGATTCGGATATTCCGTTTGACTTAATGAGAAATCTTATATTTGCCACAACAAAAAACAAACATTTTTCAAACCCAAAGGTGATGAGAACAGCACTTGAGAAATCTTTGACACAGCAATGGTTACACGTTGATGTTATAAAGGAGCTTGAGAATGAGGATTAATAGCATAAAAATTTGTAATATCAGCTCCTATGCCGGAGTTTGTTACTTTGACTTTAAAGTGACTGCGGATAAAAGTGTTGTGTTAATTGGAGGTCAAAACGGAACAGGGAAGACTTCTTTGTTCACCGCTTTAAAACTGGCGTTATACGGCAATCTATGTTTTAACTATCAATCAAATAATGGTCAATATCTTGCAAAAGTAAAAGAACTCATTAACCATGATGCCTTTGCTACGCATGATGTAAAAGCATTTATTGAAGTTGAAGTTGAAATGCCTAACGAGAGAGAATTTGTCGGATACACTATAAAAAGAGAATGGGAATATATCTCGCAAAAACTAAGTGAGGAACTTTCTGTTTATGATTCTGGTAAGTTATTGAAAGAAAGTGAAATTATCTTTTTTCAGAATTATTTGTTTACTATATTGCCACCTAACTTATTTGATTTTTTCTTTTTTGATGGTGAACAGATAGCCGATTTCTTCGCAACAAGTAATTATAACGCATATATAAAAAATGCATTATTAACGCTATGTTCCTTTGATACTTTCGAAATAATCCGCAAATTTTGCGACAATTATATAAGTGGTAATGATAGTTCAGATAAGGCAAACAGCATAACCTCAAAATACGAGGCGGTGGCAAATGACATAGACCTCTTGGAAGCTGAACTTATGATCCAAGATGAACGTATATCCAAAATTGAAAGTGATTTATCAATTGTGTTATCAAAGAAAGAACAATTGGAAAATAGCTTTAAAAATTCAGGTGGGCTGACAGATTCTCAAAAAGAAGAATTGCTCAGAAAATCACGGGAGCTTGAACGTGTCAAGAACGAATGTAATTTACAGATTAAATCATTTGTGGAAAATATGATGCCTTTTATTATAGCTAAAAGCGTATCCCCAATGATAAAAGAGCAATTAAATAAGGAAGATGAAATTAAAAAATATCTTGCATTGCAAGATAAATTAAGTAGTACACAGATTTCGGATGCAGTAAAAGGTACTATGCAGAGTTTTAATATCAAAATCAAAACCAATGGATTTATAGATGAATTAATAAAAGCAATTAGTTTGGCGGTAAAACCGGATGTTGATACCGATAGCTTTGTATTTCTACATGACTTGTCTAAGGAACAACAAGACAAGGTATATGCTGTTTTGTCCTTTATAGATGAGTTTACAAGTAAGACATTCATTAAAAAAATTAAGGAGAAAGAAAAGGCATCTCAAAAGACGATTGAAATTAACAGACAGTTGCGTGAAGCGATGTCAGATATTGATACTGCAAGCTATTCAAAAAAATTAAACGAATTGACGAAATCAGAATTTGAAAGTCAAAAACAATTAGAAAGGATTCAAGCAGAGCAAGAATCCGGTAGAGCAACTCTTGAAAAATTGAATGCCGAACGTGATGCAATAAAAGAACAACTTGTAGCAAACGCTAAAAATAGAAATATATATGACTTGACAGGCAAAATTAGCGATGTCATGGACGAAATGATAACTCGGTTGACTGCATCTAAGTTTAGGCAAATTGAAACCCTAATGCTTTCAATGCTCAAAAAAATAATGAGTAAAGACAATTTTATAGACCTCATTGAGCTTGACGACAGTTTTAATATATATCTTTATAAAGAGCAAACCTATCAAATGGATGAGATTCAAAACTTGATACATAATGTTGGAACTGATGAGCTTGAAAAAAGAATTGGCAGTACAGGTGTAAGCAGGTTACTTAAAACATTTGAGATTGACTCGATTTCTAAGTTGAAAAGCAATTTCAAGAAATTCGGTGGACAGATTAATCTGCTTCATGACAAAAACATTGACCTATATAAAAAGATTGAGCTTAATCAACTTTCAAAGGGCGAAAAGCAGATATTCATTCTATCCTTGTATTATGCGATTATTAAGGCTTCCGGAAAGGACGTACCATTTATTATTGATACTCCTTATGCTCGAATTGACACCGAGCATAGAGAGCAAATATCAAAAGAGTATTTCCCCACAATCAGTAGCCAAGTAATTGTGCTTTCAACTGATGAAGAAATAACAAGACCTTACTATAACGTGTTAAAACCATTTTTAGCTAAGGAATATTTGTTACAGTATGACGAAGCTAATAGCAAAACTACCGTTACTGACGGGTACTTTTTTAAGGGGTGATAGGAAATGATATTTAGGCTTAAGACATCAAAGAAAACAGAAGAAATATTTAAAGACCTTGAAAGCAGATCGCATTTAAAGCCTTTCACCCTTGTAAAACACGCTATCGCATGGTCTGTTAAGGATAACACGCCTGTTGAGGGTTTTAAGTCGGATTCGGATGGGCTTGACTTAAACCGCCAAACAATCACGGGCGAATTTGATGTTTACTTCAAGACACTTATAGAACAAGTAGAGAAACGCCATATAAACGATGAGGACTATTTTCCTTTTTTTGTAAAGGCTCATATTGATAGAGGTGCGGTTATACTCCACAATATGTATAACCATGCAGGGAGCTTAGATAATTATGTTATGCAAAGCTTGGGGGTAGGTGATACGGTATGATTTACCTTGATAATAGTGCAACAACACCTATCAAACAAGAGGTTTATGAGGCTATGATACCATACTTAACCACAGAGTATGGCAATCCCTCAAGCAAATATTATGACCTTGCTGTAAATGCAAGACAAGCTGTTGAAAATGCAAGAGAGCAAGTTGCAAAGCTTATTGGAGCTAAACCGGAAGAAATAATTTTTACTTCGGGTGCAACCGAAAGTACGAATATGATTATTAAGGGTGTTGCTGATTACAAAAAACATTATGAAAAAAAGGGTAATCATATTATCACATCAAAGGTTGAGCATAAGGCGACAATCAATACTTGCAAATTTTTAAACGGCGAGATTTATTCCAATAGCGATGCTACCTTTTCACTTTCTAGCGAAATCCAAAAGGTTGATAGAGGGTATGAAGTAACTTTTTTGGATGTAAATGAATACGGACAAGTTATGCCGGAAGTACTTGAAAAAGCCGTAAAAGATACAACCACTATAGCTTCAATTATATGGGGCAATAATGAAATCGGCTCATTAAATAACATTGAACAATTGTGTCAGATATGCCATTCAAAAGGCATTGTATTTCATACAGATGCAACGCAAGTGTTGGGTAAGCTTGATGTTGATGTATCAAAGATAGATGTTGAATTTTTATCCGTTTCTGCACACAAGGTAAACGGTCCTAAAGGGATTGGAGCTGTCTACATAAAATCGGACGATTATGGACTACCTCCATTTTCAGCGTTTATTCATGGTGGTGAGCAAGAAAACGGTATGCGCGGTAGCACTTTGGCTGTGCATGATATTGTAGGCTTTGGCAAGGCGGCTGAAATTGCCCTGCGTGATAAAGAAGTAACATTAAAACAGTACAAGGATTTAAATGACAAACTGTTAAGGGAATTGCAGAGTGTTCCTAACATAAGGATTTTAGGCGACTTGCAAAATAGGCTGCCCGGTATCTATAGTATTATCATTGATAAGAAAGATTTTAACAATGAACGATTTTTGAAAAAGGTAAGCAAAGAGTTTGCATTATCAAGCGGCTCCGCTTGCACAGCAGGACAACCATCACATGTTTTACAGGCTATGGGACTTGAGGAGTTTACGAATAAGGTATTGAGAGTATCGATTGGGGCAACTGAAACTGTTGAAAATGTAGTAAATGCTATTATTGTTATAACAACAGGAATGATGAAAGTTAGTGGGGTGTAATTTAATGGATATTAATCCTTCGTACACAACAATAGGTAAAATATTTGAAAGCAATTTTTTGTTTGAAGTGCCAAAATATCAAAGGTATTATGCTTGGGAAAGCGAACAAGTTGATGACTTTATTTCTGATGTTCAGAAAATGTTACATGCAAAAAGTAATCCTATTATGCCACAACATTTCTTTGGTGGCATTGTTTGCGTTGACAAGAAAGTTGCTGGCTCAAATAGACAGCAAGAAGTATTAATTGATGGTCAACAAAGGATTACTACTACTATTCTTTTAATCAATAATATCATAATAGCATATAACGAAATGTTGCTAAAAAATGCAGAAGCTAAAGAACTAATTGATGGTCGAATTAGTAAGTTGAAAAATCAATATTTGCAATATAGAGATGAAATTAACATGAAAATCGAATGGATTGATAAATTGATTTTATCCGATGCAGATAAAGTATATTTTAAAAGCATTTTAGAGGGCAGAATAGAAACTGCTGATAGAAGCTCACATCAAAGGTTGCAAAAAGCGAATGAGAGCATAAAAAAGTTTATTACTAATTTGATGAAGCAATGTAAAACAGAGCAAGAAAAATTGGAAACATTAAAATATTTAGAAAATCTCGTAGATGTATCATTTTGTATAATTTTTATTACTGCTGATACAAAAGATGCAGCTTATAAATTATTTCAAGTGCTTAATGATAGAGGAATGGGTTTAACAGAGGGCGATTTGTTAAAATCTAAAACTTTAGAAGCACTGGAATCAGCTTCGCTTACAACTCAGCAACAGTCTATTCAAAACAATTGGGATGCAATATTAAGTGATACACCTGAAAGAATTTCTGATTTCTTTAAAAGATATTTTTCATCTGTTACTGGTATGCGTGTTGGGAGAGCGTCTATGTATGATGATTTGGTTGCTGAATTTTTTCCAAGCATTAAAGATGCCGATACAGTAGATAATGTAGATGAGGCTAATAAAATCGTTGATATAATTGGTAACATGAAAAAAGAAAAGGAAATATACAATAAAATAACAAATGGTGAATGGTTATATGATTCTGTGTTGCCAGTGAAAACATGGGATAGAAATAGACTTTTTGTATTAATAAGTTATTTGGGATACGACAACACTATCCCTGTTCTTATGGCCGCTTCACAATTAAAACAAACAGATTTTGCAAAAATTGTTTTTAGTTTAGAAAAGTTTATGGTTAGATACAAGGGTATATGTAATAACAACGTTCAAGTTTTAAGCGAATTATTTATGAAAGAGTCTAAGGAAATCAGAGATAATGAGGATACATACCGTATAGGCAGTCTTTTGGGGAAATTGGACGTTCTTATTAAGCAAGATGCAAATGACGAAAAATTCATGCAGAATATTAAATATTTGAAGTATAAAACAAAATCTCCAAATAAATTACTTAAATATTTTTTGACAATACTTAGTGAACATTACAGTTGGTATTCGTCTGGTGCAACCACAAGTTTGAATTTAAGTGACTTGCCGGTTTCACCTTTCGATGCAGCTACTATCGAACATCTATACCCTCAAAATCCTGATGATGTAGATATTGAACTTGTTGATGTGGATATTCATAGAATAGGGAATCTTTCTATACTAACAAGTGCTGAGAATGAGCGCGTAAAAAACAAAATTTTCACTGACAAAAAAGATATAATCATATCATCTTTGTATACATTAAACAAATATTTTGAAGATAAAACGCAGTGGAAATTTAACGAAATAAAAATGTGGGAAGATTATATTTGCAAAATGGCTTGTAGAGTGTTTGTAATGTAATAAAATATTCATAGAAAACCCCTCACAAGCCCCTAATGGATTAGAATTTGAGGTTATAATAATGTACTGCTACGACAACATAGGTAAAAGTCTAAGAAGGCATTTAATAATACTCTATATGGAAGTTGGTGACAAGCAATGATTTTACCACTTAATAACTTTACAGGAAATTCAGAAGGTGAAAATATTTTATGGCGAAAGTTTAATGATTTTTTGCCATCTGAATTCGTGAGCTTTCATAACTACTATCTTGGGTTAAAACAAGCAGATGTTATTGTTCTTGTGCCAAAGTACGGGATATTGATTATTGAAATCAAGGGGTTTTACTCCAAAAACATCATTGATGTGCCAGATAGAACCATAATTAGACTTAAAAATCAACCGCCACAGTCGTCACCTTTTGAGCAAGCAGTTAAATACAGAAATATATTACTTTCGGAATTTTTAACGCCGAATGGCATTGACAGCGTATATGTTACGTGTGCTGTTTGCTATCCCTTTGTTACTCGTGATGAGTATAAGAGCACGGGGCTTGATAAGATATCTCACGAACGCTTAACAATAACCAAAGAAGACTTGGAAACCACACAAAGCCTACAGAACAAGATAGAAGATATATTTAACCTTGCGTATGAGTCGGTAAACATGCCATCTTTAGTTAAGTTCTGTTTTGAACCTGAATTATTTGAAAAAGTCGGCAATATCATTAGCCCTACCTTTAGAAATCAGGCAATCAACGACACTGTTAATATCGAAATGTCTTCGGCAATATTTAAGAGAGAAATTTATTCAAGATTCATATATAGCAAAAGCGCAGCAGATTTTGATAAAGCTTGGATTGACAATTTAATTAACGATTGGCTTTCAGGAACAAAGTTGTACCTATATTCAGACAACCATAACTTAATTGATGACGTTATTAATAGGTTAAAGAATGAAATTGATAAACGTGGGCTTACATCACGAAAGGCGTTTGCAATCAATAACTTTAATACTTTTCTGTTCAGTTGTGGCTATGCACCTACTTTAGAAAGCAATTTTGAAATTATAAATGGAGTAGACTTTGAAAATCATAAAAAAGACTTTAAAATATTACATAACAAAAGTAGCTTTAATAAAGACCAATATGAAATAGAACACGCACCGATTGAGGATATAATTGTAAAAGCCGGAGCAGGAACGGGAAAAACCTACTCTATTGTATCTCGCATCAACCACCTTGTATGGAAAAACGAATATGAGGCGGTTGATTTAAAACGTGCAATAGCAATGATAACATTCACCAATGAATCAGCCGATGCGATGAAAGAAAAACTGTCGGATAATTTTTTAAATTATTATTTGCTTACCCAAAACACAATGTTTTTGGAGTTTGTTGAATGTGTAGAGGATATGAATATATCTACCATTCATTCTATGTCAAGAAAGATACTGCAAAAATTCTCCTCTCGATTAGGACTTGGCAAAGACTTTAATATTGTGACGGGAAATTTCAAACGTGGGCAAATTCTTCATAGCAAGCTAAATGAGTTTGTTGTGAATAATCCTGATTTTGAAGGAAAAATAGAGCTTTCAATGTTTCACTTGAGTGAACGACTTATAAGCTTTTTGGATAAACTTGATAACAAGAATGTTGACATAGTAGCGGATAAAGATATTTTGAAATTTGGAAAGGCAATCAACCCTATTTTTGATGAGTTAATAGGTGTTATTCGTAATACACAAAATGAAATTAATGAGTATTGCAAAACCAATAACACGGTAAGCCTTGGAGATTTAATAAGAAAACTAAAAACCCTTTACAGCAAGCTCGAAGCAAATCAATTAAAAGCCTACGATAAGGTGGACTTTCTGTTTGTCGATGAATTTCAAGATACCGATGATGTTCAAATAGAGTTGATGAAAGCGTTCAAAAAAGTGTTTGGTTTCAAATTCTTTGTTGTGGGGGACATCAAGCAATGTATTTACCGCTTTAGGGGTGCTGAGGTTAAGGCATTCGACACCTTAACCAAGAACAATAATGAACCTATGCGAACTATCTCTTTGAATAAAAACTATCGTACAGACATTAACTTGATGAATAAATTGAATGATATTTTTGCAAGTTGGCATCTGAATAATGACATTGAATATGTCGGTGATGATATACTTAAAGGTACAAAAAACTATTGTGAAACCGCCGAAATTTTCAACATTCGTTTTGACAGCGAGCAAATGTTTGAAAAAAAGTTGATTGCATCAATAAAACGTTTAATGCCAAAACTGACAGGAGAAAAAGATAAAATAGCGGTGTTAGTTAGGTATAATTGGCAGATTGCGGAAATTCGCGAACTTTGTGAACGAAACAAAATAAACATTGAAACCGAAATTGGCGGTGAATTATTTAAAATTGACCCAACCATTGACCTATTTAAGTTAATTCTTGCATTGAAATTTAATACATCACCAAAACATTTGTACAACCTATTCACTACCTCATATATCACGGGCGATATGCCTAAAGTGGATATTTGGAATAAAAAAGAAACTGAAATCACAGACTATTTTTATGCAAACCCGCCTCAAAAACTGGCAAAATGGAACGAATATATTTCAAGGCTACGTACTAAGCCTGTGCTAAAAGTTATTCGTGATGTGGTAGATGATATTAAGCCTTGGGAAATATTTGCCAAAAAAATCGATGCAATTGATGATGATATAGACCGCAGCGAATCTTATTACATTAGAAACCTTGACCAACTATTTGAAAAACTGATTTTAGCTTCAAACACTGATTATTTGACCATAAATAAGTTATCTGATTACCTGGAAATTATGATATTGACAAGACGTGAAGAAGAAGCAAGAGCATCTTACGATATTGAAAAATCCAAGGCAAAGATTATTTGTACCACAGTCCATAAGTCGAAAGGGCTTGAATTTGATACTGTGATTTTACCTTATTGTGGATTCGATGTATCCTGTGCGAGAGAAAAAGGAGATGTAGACCTAATCTATTCGGGCAATGAAGTCGGATACCGAGTAATGGGTAATAATTATAAAACTGCTTTTGAAAATGATCTCTATAAGAAATTCCAAAAGGACGAGGTTATCGACCGGAAACATGAGGAAGCGAGAATACTGTATGTGGCTCTTACGAGAGCAATCAAAAGAATCGTTCATTTTACGGATAATACTCCCGGCACTCGAAAACACGCAAACTGTTGGGACATTATGATAAGGGAGGTAGAAAAGTGAGAATTTTTACATACCCTAACCCGTTTGAGATAAATAAGAATGATGAACTTTGGGATATAGTAACAAAACACCCTCACTTTTGCGCGTCCGATACTTTAGTGCAGGGGCTTGAAGCAGAATATGGAAGAACTTCCTTTGGTATTTTGAGAACAATCAATACCTTGATGAATAGAGTACTTGGCGAATATACCGATAACCCTCAAAATGATATTCAAATGTTTTTGGCGGTATCTAATATCATTCGAGAGTTGCCTGAGAGCGAAATAAAAACTTCTTTTCGTTTTAATATTGCGGATGTTGTGGAATCAATTAAGTTTCTTGTTATGTTGGAGTGCGATAAGTCTAAGTTTAACACCGAGGAACTTACGGAAGAACAAAGCATCTTACTTGAAATTTACCAAGAGGTAATGAATAACCCTTGTATGGAAGTTTTTCAAAGCCTTGCACAGATATCTAAAGATGACTTTATTAGAGCAGCACGTTCGACTATAAACGATGAAATAGAATATTTATGTAATCGCACCCCTGAATACACTACGAATATGGGAATAATATTGCCAATAAAGACTCCGAAAGACGGTTATGAGGCAATAACAAAGATTATAGACCATATAAACAAAAAGATAAAAGAAACTCCGAATGACGATTTTGCGCCGATGCTCCATAGTGAAGATTTAGATAGAGCAAAATATATTTTATCGTTGATTAAAGATACCGATGATAGCATTTTTGAAAGGATCATTGTTCATGGTGTTCATAAAATTACACCGACCATGTATTTTTTCTTTAAGCTACTTAATAAAATCGGTATTGAGATAATATTCCTAATAAATTACGCACAAAATATGCCAAATGTTTATAAAACATGGCGTGAGGTATATACGTGGTGCGACACAAAATTTGAGTATCTTGATGACCTTGATATTTCAAAGGGTAAAAAATTAGGGGCAGCTATTGCAAGCATTATTGAGGGTAAGGAGCTAACCGCTCTCCCTAATGAAAAAGTAACTATATTTAGCAATCTGACCTCTTTTACTGACCGAGAGGTTAGACCAATCTTTAAAAAGTCCGGTGAAGATTTGAATAAAATGCGCACACAATACTATGCTGTGCGTGGTGAATCGAGCAACGAGATACTTAAAATGTATTTTCCGGAACAGTTTAATCAGAAACCATTTTTGTCTTATCCTATCGGGCAATTTATTTTAGGGATATATCAGATGTGGGATTTTGAGGAAAACACGCTGAAATTGAGCAGTATAAGCCTTTGTGAATGTGCGATATCTAACTTGTATAAAGGCAATGGCATTTCTAACGTGCTTGAAATTATAAACAAGACCAAGTTGTACTTTTCGGATATTGAAAATATTTCCGAATATTACGGTCGAATTAAAGAGCTTGATACAGTTTTGCAAATCATTTTTAGTAATAATAGATATACTCCACTCAAAAAACTGTCGTTTTTTAACATAAGCGTTGCGGAACTTGCAGAGTTAAAAGCGTTTTTAGAGTTTATTGAAACTATTGCTAACAAATTATTCAAAAATGTTAGCCTAATGGTTGATTTTGGCAAGCATTTCAAAACTTTAATTGATATAATCTCAGTGCCAACAATGAATAATAGTACCCTTAGCAAAGCTGAGCAAGCTTTAATAAGTGAGATAACAAATAAACTTACAGTTTGCAACGATGGTGAGATAACGGGCAGTATTAAAGATGTTAATGACACATTAAGTTTCTTTCTTTCCCATAAAGAAAAAGGTGCGACATCACAATGGATTGTGCGTGACTTTTCGCAGATTGACGGTGGTGTATTACTTAGCAGGAAAACAAAAGCTAATTATTATCATTTTGCATGCCTTTCTAATACACAAATGTTGCGACAAGCTGATGATGTACTGCCTTGGCCATTAACAATAACAATGTTTAACGGATACACGGATGCCGAGTCAGCTGTTCCCATAATAAACAGAGGGTTACTTGAAATGCGTAATTTTCTAAAGTACACATTATTCTATGGTACGTTCTTTACAAAATGCAATCTAAAATTAAGCTATATTGCAGAAGAAAACGGAGAAGAACAAATACCGTATTACCTCTTGAATGTACTCGGTTTGGAAACAAGTGTTTTTCACGAGGACGAAATAACGTCTTTTGAAACAGACGATGAAGCAACCGCAATGGTAAGCAAGTTTAGTAGTGAACGATTAGAGCAGGAGGCAAAAGAGCTATTCTCAATTTGCCCATATAAATATCTGCAAAGTGAGGTGTTAAGAGCCCCTATTGAATATTACAGTGACTATCATATCAAATATTATGTGGCAAATTTTATGTATGCTTTCATTAAGAGTAATTACAATTTACGGCTTGTTGATGTAAATGAAAGTATTACAACAGAGTTCAATGCAATACAAAGGCTGTTTCCTTTTTGGGAAAAAATAGTGTTTTTAGATATTGAAAAAAATACAAGAAAAGGGCTATATGCTTACATTGAAAAGTTGGATTCCAATAGACCACCTAATCCATTTACTGAACTGCAATATGAAAAGCGTAAAGAGAATTTCTTGATTGCTCAATGGGCTGACTTGAATAGTGGCACAAAATATATGGATTTTAACAAAGATGAGTTAAATGAAAAAATAGCAAGCTATATGATTGGTAGTCAACTTTATCCTAACCGAAACGAGTTGCCACATAAAAAGGTATGCGAAAATTGTAATTATAGCGAAGTGTGTTTAAGGGATTATTACGAAGCTCATATATCAGTAGAGGGAGATGAGTAAAGCTATGTATGAATTTTTGACTCTTGCGATTACTGAAACCACTGTTAATACCGGAAAATTTAATGTAATTGCAATGGAAACAAAAAGTCAGCAAATTATCCCCTTTGGCTTGAATAAGGAACAGATAATTTCATCGTCCAGCGAAACATTTTGGGACATAGGATTTACCACTATCGTCACACAGAAACCAGAGAGAGAGTATACCGGAAATGACAATAGCCCTTTTATAATTCGTGGTGCAGTTACGCTCGGTGCAAATAAAATAAATACCTTAAAAGGAATTTTAGACGCAAAGGCAACATCGGGTACGTTTTTTTTTGAAAATGAAAAACTAAGATTTTGTGTATTAAAGGTAAGCAGAGTTGAGAATGTTTCAATCCACTTAGACAATAATAGCGAACAAAAAAACTTAAAGCACTATCTATCTGTAAATATATATGGTATGCCGGCCTACAAAAATCCTGTTTCATTATTGAATAAAGACTATCGTTGGATAAATTTTTGGAATTGGATTTACAGTAATTCTGCTTATGATGAGAAAAAGAAAAAATATATAAAATTACTTAATCGTAGGGATAAGGAATTATACCTAATTTTATATAGACATAACTTTAAAAACGGAAGCAAATATTGGATTGTAGGTATGCACTGGTTATAATAAAGAACAATTGCGAAGGCGGTGCCAAAGTGCAGATAAAGCTAGAGTTAATCGAAAAATACCAAGCTATAACCGATGAAAAAGAAAAAGCGATTTTCTTTAATGATATTATAGCATTTTTATGCGAAACCAACTTGCACAGAGCGGATAACATCATAGAAATAACAGCACAAAGAGATAATTTGCAAAATAAGGTTAATCGTGCGCAAGCCTTAATTGATGAAGCTCAGGCAGAAAATACCAAAGCTAAAAAAATTGCTTTGGGCGAAGCGAAAAGGAAACTGCAAATTACAAGAGATAGACTTGTAGCAGTTGCATCTACATCAACAATTCTTGGCTCGCAAATAAATGAAGCACAGGATAATGCAGTCATGATTGATACACTCAACAATATTATAGCAAGTGTAGGGATTATCACTGATGAGCTTGCGTGTTTGGGATTGTGGGATATTGATGAAATTAGACCCCAAACTACCCCTATTAAGTGTGTAAATCCATCTTCCAAAAACCGAGTTTCGAGGAAGAAAACTACACCTGAAACGATAATTTGGAAATAATGATGTAAGGTGAATTTAAGCGAGGTGAAGAAGCATGACATATTACGGAATAGACCTTGGCACATCAAACTGTCTTGTGGCTAAGATAACTCAAAACTTGGATGAAAGTTTTGATGTTAAGTGTTTATCCGATGATGAAGGAAACAAGAGTTTCCCATCTGTTGTCTACTTTGAAAATGATAAGCAATATAAAGTTGGTATAACTGCACTTAAACAATTGTATGAAAAACCGGATAGTACCGTTGAATTGGTAAAAGTTAGGCTGGGTAAAACGAATGTTGTAGAGATACATACAAGCACAGGTGTATTTGGAAAATCACCGCAAGAAATTTCATCGTATATGCTTAGTCATTTTAATGCACTGCACAGTAACCAAATTACTGATGCTGTAATAACTGTTCCTGCTTTTTTCGACCAAAGTCAAAAAGATGCTACAATGCAAGCCGGAACACTTGCAGGAATGACACCGAAATTTTTGATTGAAGAACCTACTGCCGCTATTATGTATCATATATTTTCTGAGTATAGGCAGAAAGGTTTGGATTTCTTCGATAGAAAGCATGAGAAAAAAATATTGGTTTTTGATTTTGGTGGTGGAACGCTGGATTTATCTTTAATTGGTATAACAATCAGAGAACATGAAGTCATTCCGAAGGTACTTGCAATCGGTGGAGATACTGAACTTGGTGGAAATATTATTGACTTCATCTTTACAAAGGTTATTTTAAAGATATTAAGACGTAATTATCAAGAGGATAAATTTATAAATGACGTTTGCGATACTTTTGATTGTTATTATGATAATTATATGAGTGATGGTAGGTTAAGGTTTAACGATAATGTATCGCCTGATGTGAAAAACTTTATTTTTAGGCTCAAACGGAATTTAGAACAAGTAAAAATCAAGCTTTCAACGGAAGATAAAATGGATATTGTGTTTGAAGGACAATATAAACCAATTTCCATAACTCGTGAAAACTTTGAGAAATTTGTTCTTGAAAGTGATGATGTAAACATCAAGGATAGGATTATATCAGCGCTTGACCAAATAAGCAAAAAAAGATTAAAGATTAGCGAGGTGCTTTTGATTGGCGGCAGCTCTCAGATTCCATACATAAAAGATATTATTGTAGAGGCCTTTGAAACGATGGGAATAACGAAAGAACGCATTGTCCTGTCAAATGATTTTGAACAGGCTGTTGCCAAAGGCGCGGCAATACAGGCGGCTATTTCAGAGGGGTTGCCTATACCGCCCTTTATGCACAACAAGTGCGAAAGTGTCGTTGCGAGGGATATTGAATTGGAACACGCAGGGGTTAGTAGGCTTTTTGTTCCTATGGGTACAGAATATCCATTTGCATGTAAAAAAGATTTTACTTTACGAATCGGACACGCACTTTCGGAAACGGTTTCACTAAGGCTGAATGAGCTTGTAGTTAGAGGTAACAGCGTAGAAAAGCGAGAAATATGCAATTTTGGATTTTATTTACCTATTTATTATACAAATGATGATATTACAGTGTCGATGAACATTAACGAAGCAGGGTTGTATCAAATAGAAGCTGTACACGAAGATACAAAAGAAATGGTGGAATTTGAGCCGCATAAAAGATTTTCGTTGTCTGAAAATGAGATGAAATCAGTAGCTTTGGCGGCGAAGGCAATGGTTGATGTAAGTTAGGGGTGTGTGATGTTGAAAGTTGGTATGTATGTAAGATGTCCGGTTGATAATGAGGCCGAAGTAATTAACGAGGCAAGAACATTTTTCTTGGGACAAGTTATTGCGGTTAATGAAGAAAATAATCAAGTAACAGTTGTTTTTCACGACCCTTTAAAGCTGCGTTCATTTTTTACATCATTACCAGAAAAGCGTACATACAGCGAAAAACATTTGACACGTACCCCCGGGCTCGAAAACAGTAATGTTGTTTTTAAAGGTCGTAAAGTAAAATTGCTTTCGGCATCGAAGGCGGCTGACAAAGAAAATTTATATTACAACTATTTTGTCCTGTATTTCAAGGACGGGAAAGCCCAGGTGGGCGAAGTTTCTGAAACTCAAATCGAAATTCCGTTTACAAGAGCTAATTACAATCCTGCCAATCAAATGCTTAGATATGAACTGCAAAATCCGAGCTGGTATTTATATAGGCGAATCGTAAGCAATTCATTGAATACTATCGCAAACGCCCCAAGCGGATTTAAAAATTTGCTTGGTACACGAGTGCATTTATTTACACATCAAGTTGATACTATAGTAAGGGCTCTATCCGAAACACCTTGTCGTCTTATGCTTGCAGATGAAGTAGGTCTTGGCAAAACGATTGAGGCGCTTGCAATCATTAAGGGTATGCTTGATAAGCGCCCTAATATGCACTCTTTAATTGCTGTACCGGAAGCACTCATTTATCAATGGCAAACGGAGTTATCTTTTAAGTTTTGGTTTGATGTGCCAATATGGGGTGTTGATAAAATATCCGATGCACAAATTTTACTGGTTTCATTAAATCGACTACAAGATGATTATGCCGAAATATTTGACCTCTGTAAATGGAGTATGTGCGTTGTCGATGAAACTCACAAATTGCTTAGTAATAATGAGCTTTATAATATCGTTTTACAGCTTTGCAAGTCCACAGAAAATGTACTGCTTCTAAGCGCAACTCCTATTCTACATAGAGAGCAAGAGTATTATAAATTGCTAACCCTGTTAAATCCAACAAGGTTTGAAGAAATGCCTATTGATAGTTTCAATAATTTACTTAGTAAGCAAAAAAATATTAGGGACATTGTATTTAATCTTATGCGCGATTTACCAGATTATCTGGAGTATGGGTTGCACGATGATTTTATTAACGGATTAGAACAAATTAACGAGGAAATTAGTGATGATAAGTTGACGGAACTTATCTTCAAAATAGATGGAAATACCGAGGACAAAGGACTTTCTGTTGTCAAATTGGCACTATCTTATATTGCCGAGTTTTATCAGATTGAACGGGGGATTATTCGTCACCGTAGAGCTGAAATAGCAAATGCAGATATAAAACGCGAACTTATAGACATAGCTTATGAAATGTCCGGTAGTGATAATGGTTTCTATGAAGAAAATTGCTATAATGCTGTCTTAGATTATGCGGAAACTTTTTTAATTGGTGGTATGGACAATGTTAATTTTGCCAAAAAACTAATTGGTGCCGTTTCAAGCTCGCCTTATGCCCTCTTGGAACTTATAAACAAAAACAGTAAAATTATACCAATCAATAATGAAGTTTCTATACTTGCAAAAAGGTGGAAACATGCTGTTGATAATGAAATAATGAGAATAAGCGAAGTTTGCGATGATGTGGACAGCTTTTACGGCAAGTTTGCTAAAATAGTTGATTATATAGACCAAGAAGATACAAGCTGTGAAAAGAAATTCTTAATCTTCACCGGTTTTACCGCAACGGCAAAAGAACTTGAAAAATGTTTAAGAAAGTTTTTTGGCGTAAACTCTACTTGTTCATTTCATAGTGGTAAAACAGGTGAAGAAATGCAGGAAGCAGCATCGCTTTTTCAAAATGAGAGCGAATACCGTTTTATGATATGTGATGAATCCGGTGGCGAGGGTCGTAACTTCCAAGTAGCAGACTATATTATCCACTGCGACTTGCCTTGGTCGCCAGCACTCCTTGAACAACGTATTGGTCGCCTTGATAGAATCGGACGAGATAATAGTAAAAATGTAGTTTCAATTGTTATTTGTTCTGAGAACAGCTTGGAAAATGATTTATATAATATTTACAATCAAGGATTAAACATATTTAATGCTTCATTGTGCGGTATGGAAATTGCATTTGAGCAAATACATAACACCATTGAAACTGCTTTGAGGAACGATGTTCGTTTTGGATTGTCCGGTGTTATCGTTGAAATTAAACAGTTTGCAGAACAAATAGGTGAAGAAATTGAAAAAGAAAGATATTTTGATTTAGCAAGACAGCTTGATATTGACTTGCAACAAAAATTAGACAAGCTTATTTTACATTTCACTGATAATGACGGCGAAGAATTAATGAACACTATGATGGCATGGCCTCACATGGCAGGGTTTAGGGGGATATCCGTCAATAATGCTTTTAAGGACGATAGCAAGGTCGTTTCCATTGACACTTCTGATATGAGTGAGCGTTCTATGGAAAACACATTGTATTTTCCACCGAGAATGGACGAAATAATAAGACGTTCTAAATACAAGAATGATATTAGAGGTACTTTTTCGAGAACCGCGGCGGTAAAACATGAAAACTTAACCTTTTTTGCACCGTTTAATCCTTTATTTGATAGCATTACAACAAATGCAGAGGAATGTTATAGGGGGCGTTGTGTCGCCTTAAAGTATAGCAATTGTAAATTTGCTTGGCAGGGTGTATTGCAAACATGGAACATAAAATACAATCCTTATATGTTATATAAAAAAGGTATTTCTCCCGACCTTATTTCGTTAATAAGCAGATACTTACCAAGTGAGCAGATAACATTTTCAAAGGGTATAGGTGCAAAATTTGATGAAATATCGACAGCCCAAGTAATAGAGCAGCTCGAAGCGTTTAGTCACATAAAGCCTATTCATCTCGGTAAGCGTGATAATGGCATGATAGACAGTTTTAAAAAATATTTTCCATCGGATAAGTGGAAAGATTATGTGAAACGGTCTTATAGTTTAGGTAAAAAATATGCAGTGCTACAAGCGGAATATTTAATGGAGGCCGACAACGCAAGAAAAGAGTTAGAAAGAATTTTAATCGCAAATCATGCTCGTGAAATCTTTTATGGATATAGCGATGAAAATGCTTTGTTAAAAGGCAATGATGAAATTGAGGCTTTGATTTATGGATTGAAAACCCCGAATATTGAGCTTGATTCGATAGCGTTTGTGGTGTTTGAAAAATAAAAACCATTATAGAAAGAGGCAGTGTAACCATGCAAAGTCCAACACAAGCACTACAATCCGTCTTAAATGGCACATTAGACATTGATATTGCCATTGGTGACACTGAAAACTATATATCTAAAACGGGCGAATCTTCGAAGTTTTTGCCTGCACTTAGAACGCTTAGAAGCTTTAGAGATAGCAAGTCCATGGATTTTTGCGGTCATTTACGCCAGTGTATGACATATTATACCTGTGGTTTCAATATTACAGATGAACTTTATGCCAAGTTGTTTGAACATAAGAATTTGTTTGGATTTATTTTTCAAAGTCAAAATGGGTATAGCGTGAATATTACACCTGATATTCTGCCTACAGTACCCGATCTGAAATCAACATACAAATTTATGGAACGCAGGACAAATATGCCCTCTGTTGGTGATGGTAGGCTGTATCGTTATTATGGATACACCACGTATACGTCTTTATCTCAGAAAACCTTGATGTATTTTATTTCAAATATGGAGAAAAATGAAACCATTTTAGCTTGTTTACCAACAGGCGGCGGTAAGAGTTTGTCTTGGCAATTGTCGGCTATATCAAATAGCTATCAAGGGCTTATTATAGTGGTTGTTCCTACCATAGCACTTGCCATAGACCATGAGCGGACATCGAAAAAGATTTATGATAATAATTTCGGCATGGATTCCTACCCCCTTGCTTATTACTCCGGCATAGACAATGAAAAGAAAAAGAAAATATATGATGAGGTTGAGGCAGGAACTCTGCCTATATTATATATTTCACCTGAAGCGTTGCTTAATAAGGAGTTTCAGAAAAAATTATTTACTGCCGCTGAAAATGGTAAAGTAAGTTCTTTAATTATTGATGAAGCCCACTTAATCGTAAATTGGGGCATAAGATTTAGACCTGAATTTCAACTGTTGTCATCGTTTCGGAATAGGTTGCAATCTGTTTCTACAAATGGATTAAAAACAATACTTCTTTCAGCTACCTTTACAGCAGAGGATACCGAGATTATTAGAACAATCTTTAAGAACGAAGTATTTACAGAATATAGAGCTGATGAACTGCGGCCGGAGCCAACTTATTATGCTCATAAATGCGACAGTGAATTTGAGCGGATAGATTTAATAAAAAAACTTGTTTCGCAAGCTCCTAAACCGTTAATTGTTTATTCGGTCGGTCCTGATGAGGGAAAAAAGATTTATAAAGCAATTGAGGAAATGGGATATAAAAATATTGCACTCTTTACAGGACAAACAAAAAATCGTGACAGAGAAGTTATTATAGAAGAATGGAACAATAACACCATCGACATTATTGTAGCCACCTCTGCTTTTGGAATGGGTGTTGATAAGGCAGATATAAGAACGATAATAACAGCATATATTCCCGAAAGCATAAGTAGATATTACCAAGAAGTAGGACGTGCAGGCCGTGACGGCTATTCATCATTAAACTATTTACTAACTTATGATGAAATAGATAATGAGTATGTTAAGAGCCTTACAAAAGGCACTGTGTTAAAGGTTGATTCCTTGGTTAAACGCTGGAAAGAGTTGCTTTCTGAAGCAAAAAGAGAAACCTCAAATACAGTATGGATTGATGTAAATGTTCCACCTGAACATTTACGCCACACACCTACCGGAAAACGCAATGCCGGTTGGAATAAAGATGTTGTTTTGCTTCTATATCGTGCCGGACTGATTGAGATTATTGATGTGCAAAATGTTAATGCCGAGGATTACAATATTCTTATTCAGCTTAACAATATCAGGATACTCGAAGATATGGTTGCACTTGAAAAATATATTACTCGTTTTAGAGAAGCAGAACGTGAGCGAATAACCGATGGCATTGATAGCAGTAGAAAACTTTTAAAGAGCGAAAACAAAGCCTGTTATTCTACATACTTTATAAATGAATTTCCTTTTGCCATTGAGTTGTGTAACGGTTGCCCATATTGCCGGAAAACAGGACTTTATAGCTTTCCTAATATGGGTAAGATTTATATTGAAAGTACCAAAATTGCTCTCGCTAATGATTACGTAGGAATATCAAGTGACACGTTCACGTCATTTTTATTGACAAGCAAGTCAATCATGTTGTCACTAAGAGAAAGTTGCAAGGACGAACTTCTTTGTAAATGTATAGAGTTTTTAGTAAAGCATAATGTAAACATCATTATAGCTCCTCGAAAATATGATGAGAAAGTATTGCTCGAAGCGCTATCTTATTATGATAATTATAAATATCTTATCCTTACGTTAGATGAAGCTATGCGGATAGAGATAAAATGGTTGAATGGAGTTTGTGCCGCTGTATACACAGATGATGAGAGCTATTCCCAAAAATTATATGCGTTTACAGAAAAATACGCACAAAATAACCTAAACAACAAAATTATCCATATTGCTCAGAGCAAGCAATATATAAAATCTGAAATGCGGCATTTAAGCGAACTTGCAGACCAAAATTTAAGCGGCGAGCAATACTTTTTAGGAGATGGAGCAATATGAAAATACATGATAGTTTAAGGCAGGAGTGTATGCCGGAAATGGTTTATTCTATATGTAAATTGGCAGGGAGTAAAGTATATGACAAGGACGAAATAAAAAGGTTGATTACGTTAAATAGCAGTGAACTCCAAACATATAATAAAGTTTATCGGTTTGCTATTGAAAGCGGCTTTATTATTGAAAATGCTGACAATAAGGTAATTGCTAATTTTACAGATAAGGAACTTGCTAATTTTAAGAATTTTCGGTATGCAATTTTCATGGATATATTTAAAAATTCAAATACGGTTTTTACAGAACTCGCAAAGTGGTATTTATCGCAAGAAACGGATATTTTCACCAACAAGTCTGCTCAGGAATTGTCGGTTGTAATTCCTGATTATATGTTTGCAGGAATAGAAAAAGATTATGTGCTTGGATTTAGATTTTGGGCGGTAGCATTGGGATTTGCTATGCTTCAAAAAGCCGGTTCCGGTTCAACCTTAGTTTTTGCAACTAATCAGATTTTGCAAGACTGGCTAACATTTGCAAAACCATTAAAAAAAAGGAAAGCCGTACTTGCTAAAGAGTTTTTTGATAAATTGGTAAATGATTGCCCTTTATTCGGAAGTTGTATAAACGAAAATAATATAAATTCGGCTCTTTCGATGGGACTTCGAGTATTGCATCTTAATGAGGTTATTGAACTGAAATATACAACAGACAGTGGCGATATTTGGCATTTAACAAACTCAATAAGTAATCCTAAAACCAATAATATTACCGAAATAATAGTGAGGTGAGCAAATTGAACAATACGGCACTTGAGAGAATTTCAAAAGTTATTCAAACAGAAGCAACAACACCGTCAATTGGTGACTTTTTACTCACTCACGCTCCTTTTGAAAATCTATTTTTAGAAAATAACAAGTCAATATCAGAAAACGAATTACTAAGTAATATTTTGCTTAAAAACCGCAATGAGCATAAGTTTATTATGGTGCAAGGAAGCAACGGCTCCGGTAAATCTCACTTAATACGTTGGCTCAAAGAAAAATACATAAACGTGGTAGACACAGAGAAAGAGGCTGTACTTCTTATTTCTCGTGCGCATAACACATTGCAAGACGCATTAACACAACTTTTGGAAGCTGACATATTTCCGGATGAAATAAAGGAAAATGAACTCAAACATATCAAAAATGCTAAGAGCAATATAACAGGAGAAGAATTAAACAAAACCATAAACTTTAATTTCACATTAGAAATTGAGGCTGATGAAGGCAATCAAAATGCCATTTTAGATATGCGGATAAGAAAATGGTTAAGCATTTATTTGAATGATAACTTAATTAAATCTGAATTTTTGCTTACACCAACCGGACCTATCGAGAGAATTAGGGCAAAGATTGAAACTACAAATGAGGACACTGTAAATCATAGTGAAGACCCTATGTTTAAGCCAGAGGATTTTAATATTACACTCGCTCAAATAACGCAAAAGCTAAAGGTTTCGGATGGCAGAGCTGCCGATTTCACTATTAGACTTGCCGAAAAATTTGCAGATGCAAGAAACGGTGCAGAACTTCGTCAAAAAGTAGCGGATTACCTTAATACAAAGGTTTCAAACGTTATCCAAAGAAGTATGAAACTCCAGACCGCCGATTTTAAAAAACTATTTGCATCGCTTAGAAAAATACTTAAAAAGGAAAACATGAATTTAACGCTTTTTGTTGAGGACATCAATTCTTTTACAGGAATTGATGAAGCCTTAATGGAAGTTTTATTAACTGACCATACGGCAGAAGGCAATCACGATTATTGCAGAATAATATCTGTTGTTGGATCAACAAATTGGTTCTTTAACAATAAACTTAATGCAAGTATTAGAGAGAGGATTAAAACAAATATCCTTATTGAGGAACGCTCTGTACTTGGCTCTAAAACACAGCTTGCTAAATTTGCGGCTAAATACATTAACGCTATTAACTTAACAGATGAAATAATAAAGCATTGGGCTGATAATGGCGCACATGATGATGAATTACCACGTTTCGAGTGTAAGCATAAATGGGCAGATATAGATTGCAACGGGACTATACTATCAATTTTCCCATTTAACGGTGCGGCTCTTTGGAAACTATATGACGGTTTATCGCCCGAAAAGAAGACCCCTCGTGTCTTTTTAAAGAGTGTTATTGCACATACATTAAAATTATGGTATTCCAATCCCGATACTTTATTAAGCAACGACAATAATTTTTCAAATGCTGAAGTATCTATGCCACGTTGGGAAAATCAACTATATAATCAAACAAATGTGTCTATTGATGAAAATAGTGCCACCGAGCGTGGAATTTTGTTAAGGTTGTGGGGCAATGGAACAGCGAAATCGGAAGAAGGGCTGCTTGGTGGATTAACTGCCGATGTATTTAAGGCTTTTAATGTTTATGCCAATATAACGGGGGAAGCAAAACCTATTGTTAAAACTGAGATGATTATTGATACACCTATCGTTGAGGCAAAACCAATACCTGCGCCATATATTTCAAAAAACCCTAAGTTAATTGAGATAGAAAACGACTTGTTAAATTGGCTTAGTCCTAAAGATCCTACAAAAAGCAAGTTGGCAAATCATATTGAACTAAGAGATTTTCTTTATAATTTTATAGTTTCAGGAGTTGATTGGGAGGCTGAAGGCGTTCCCATGCTCCTTGTAAATGCTTATATTAACACTCGTGGCAGAGTGCATATTGAAGGTCAGCCTACCGCTATAGGTGATGGACTTTACTTGAAACGCAATGAGGAAACATTTTACTTGCTAACTGCACTTGCTAACTTCCGCTATGCGGGCAATAGCACTTGGCATTTTGAGAGTGGCGAGGACTACCTCGTTTCAGCTACTACATGGCTTGAAAAACATAAAAATGAAATCGTCAAATCTGTTGTTGCACCCAAAGACAGATATGATACTTGGAATCTGCCTTTATGGAATGTAGCCGCTTTATACTGTATTAAGACATTGTTTGGTGGGCTGGACATTTCAAAATCAAGCGAGGATATAGCAGTAGAATTATTAGGCTCACAACCAAACTTTGCAGAACAATCAACTCATAGCACATCATGGCAAGAGTTACAAAAACTCGTGTTAAAAAACGACTACTTCAAGATCAAATTGGTCGGTGAAACACTTGCATATTTTTCAAAATCGGTAGGTAGTGCTGAGGCCGGAGAAACAAAATATGTTTTTGTAGATGCCTTGGAACTATTAAAGCAAATAAGGAAGTTAAAGTCAGTACAATGGAATTTAGAGGGTCTTTGTCCTACGGATACGGAAAATTACAATAGCACTTGGTATTATTCGGTAAATCTCATAAAAGTGTTCTTGAATAGCATTTCAAGGATAGTTTCCGAAGAAAATGAAAAAGCAACTAACTATTTAGATTTTTTCGGTCAAATATTTGATAATGATTTTAGCGAACAGGCTGTTTCTGTTTCATTACAGGCTATAAGAGATTTCTTAAAATTCTTGACCGAACGCCTTAACCTCAGCTATGTAGAGGATGATTATAAGGTAATAAAGCTATCTACGGCGGCTTCAAAATTAGTGGCGGCGCTTAACAAAGTGCAAAGATTAGGAGAAAATCAAAAAACATCGGAAACGCTTATGAAAATATCAAAGAATCCCTTTGAAGATATTGAGAAATTCAATGTCTCGCTGTTTGCTTTTAACAAACTACTAAATGATAAGGAAAAGATTTTTAGTAGCTATATTGACACTGAATCCAAACAAGCAATAGAACAATACAAGCAAGATATAATAGGCAGCATTGATGATATGCTTGTAGAAATTGGGAACATAGGAGGTGGAGCAAATGGCACTTACTAACACTCTTATAAACCGCATACATGAAATAAAAACCGCCGGAGAGTCTTATAACAACTCCAATGTTTTGAAAGATAAGAAGCGGGAGATTGAGAGCTTTTTAACATCTTTTAATGAAGTGTGCAAAAAATTTGATGATGTAAGCGGAGCGTATGCTTCCTTAATTGTCGTCTGCAACGATATAATAGTTGATTTTAAGTCGATACACAGCAATATTACTCAATTAAAAGCAAAGATAACCCATGATGAATATGATAAATTGCTTACTTCTGCACTTAAACGTGAACTCGATAAAATTAATACGGAGCTGTTGCGTAGTTGGAAAGCGTATATTAAAAATAAAACGGCTTCTATTGATGGTGTTTTAGAAACACTCGGAAACCTTATATCAGAAACAACAGAAAAGCAGATATTACAAAACAAGAAAAATATATTCACAGTGGCATCTATCGGGAGTCCGGCCGCAATTAAGGCCATTGAGGATTATATTGAAACATATAATACGCTGATGGGCAAATTAAACCTTAGCGAGAATGTGTTGGCATTCTTGAAATTACTTACATCTGGTAGAACTGTAACCCTTAACGATATGAGCGCAGAGGTATATGAGTGGATAAAAACATCAGGTTTTGCAGGAAAGATTAATATTGGGATTGGTTTGGGGAGATAAGAATTTGTTATGGGCATAAGCCTTAGATAGAATTTAGTTTGGAAGATATGGGACGAACTGGCAGGTCTAAGATTGAATGTTAAAAGTTTGGAGGTCGTTGAGCATAATCTATCGCCTGAAGAACGAAGCTGCCAAAAGTGTGGCGAAGCGCTACACTCTATCGGCAAAGATACGCAGCGCGATCTTAAAATCATCTCGACTAAGACAAATGCGGTCTGCCCATAATCAAAGCGTTAGTGAATAACCCTGTGATAAAGGGCAGTTTTGCCTCACCCGAGGTAGCGGCTCATATAATGACACAAAAATCTGCGATGGGAGTCCCGCTTTATCGTCTGGAAACTAACAGGGACATTCGTAATAATTTGCATTATCTAAGCCTACTACTCCCGGCTTTCTTGCTCGCTTCGGATAAAAAGCTTATGGTTTAGGGTGCCCGATTTATTTGACGCTTAGAGCGACCAAGCAAGGTTGCGTACATTAACGGGTGGAACCCCCGTCCGGCAAGGAGTAGCCACTCCGCCAGTAGCGAGTCATGGAGGTTGTTTAGTAATAAACAATTTTAAGCGTTGACAGTTAGGCATTAGGCTTGAATGTGATTGAGCCTCGAAAACAAATATCATTTGGAGCGGGTCGACGATGTTAAGCGGTCGGAAGACAACACACAGTTGCGCGTATGGCTTGCGCAAAGGTGCCGCCCCGGTGTCGAAGAGCCAGGCATGATGTACAAAGTGTACGCAGCAACTTGGGAGACCCATATCGCCCTCCATTTAAGGAGTGAATACCCTCGGAAACTCAAAAGGCAGAAAACAAGGGGGTTCAAAGAACGAACCAGCAACATCGTTCCTCCAAGAATCCGAAAAGCTCCATTTGATTTTAATTACAGTTTAATGACAATTCACAAAAACACTTGACTTCTTTAAAATCGCCCAATAATCGCCAAGAACAGCATCTTAACTGCTGTAACTTAGCGAAAAGGCGGTTTTTTTATGCTTGGTTACTTTCGTAATCATAAAGATTACATGACTTTTGTCCTGGGAGAGCTAAATGTTCTTGCCGACTCACGGCCAGACCAAATCGCAGAGTATAAGGAAGCAATATTAAAAATGCTTATCCTTGTCAAGGAGAGTGATGTGGTATGCGTCACTCTTTTCATATTGGTCGAGGTTACGTCCGAACGGCCTCACTCTCCTTGGAAAACAAATGCGCTAAACCTATGGGGCAAAGCCCCTTTGTGCGCCGTTAGGCGTTTTCAGTGCCGCCTTCTGCGGCGAGTCCTTTGTGCTTGCGCATTCCAATCATATACCGGGTGTCTAATTTCTCCGTCTTTGGGTGTCTAATTTTCCCGCCCCCGATGTCTAATTTGTGCCGCCGTATTCACCTTGGACGATAACCCCATAATTCGGCCATGTAAGTCCAAACCCAAAAAGAAGTTAAAAAAGGGTGAGAAGCTTCTGCCTAAAAATAAGAATGTTGTAAGTAACCTTGTTAATCACGTCATTTCTGAGACATCCACCTACTCGACCTCTACTCTTGATAATGTTCAAGTGTGCAGCCGAAATTTTCCATGCTATACTGACTATGTAATTAATAGGTCAGAGTATTTCAGGTCAGAGTAAGGGTTTAAGAACGGGCCGTCGCGCCCAAAACCCAAGGTGCGAATCATCGGGACATGTACCCGACCTAAACAAGATATAAAAGCAAAGGGCTTTATTTTCATTTCCCCTATAGCTAAAAAACCTAAATCATCAGGCGTAAAGGTCTGACCTAAATAAGATAAAAGCTAAAGAGGTTTATTTTTATTTTCATTTGCACCTTATGGCTTAAAAACCGAATACCCCTAAAAACGCAGAGATTTATTTTCTATATTATCTATAGGAAAATATGTGTCTGCTTTTTTGCGTTCAAAAGCGCCTTATTTCTGCTATGCCAGCAGGAATTTAACCTGGATGAAAAACTATTCAGAAGATTTAAAGAAGATATACCTTTCGTTTATCAGCAAACAAACGAAAGGCTCCTTAAGGAAAAGCGGAAGCCTCAAGGTAAGCCGGTAATAAAGTTTCCGAAGTGGTGTATGGGCAGTACGCCGCAGGCTGTTTAGCAAACGGGGCAGCTTGCAAACTTCATATAGATTTGGATATTCACCGTTTGGAATATCTTATGGATGCACTCGGCTTATGCCGTAAAGTGAATCGGTTTGCATCCGCCGCCGTTCATTGGGAACAAGGTTGTTAAACCTTGCGGCTTCTTACTGAACTTAAGTAATTAAATAAGAAACAGAGACGGACTAAAACATTTCCATAACTCCAGTGACGAGGAAACATTGTAATGCCTGATTCTTCAAGCAAAGTACGACGCAGAAATTCTCCGGAAAACAGGTGGAAACGCCTGATTTGTCAGTAGGATAGTTACGCCCTTTTGAATGAGCATCATTCTTAAGGAGGATTATTAATGAATAACAAACAACAAACCGGCGCTGCCGGGAACTTATTAGCGCAGTTGGACAAACTGCAAAGGCATAACAGGCAAGGAAGCTTCAAGACAAAAGAGCGTTATTACGAAGCGATGAAACGCTTCTGCCGATTTGTTTCGGAGCGGTTTAATCTTCAAAAACTTGCGAACATTTCTGATAAGCACATGATTGCTTATGTTGAAGACATGCAAGAAAGAGAATTAGCGGCAAGCACTATCAAGACGGAATTAGCGGCCATAAGGTTTTGGCATGATAAAATTCCTGAAGCAAGATACAAGCTCCCGTCAAATGAGACACTGGACCTGGAAAAACGAACCTTTGGAGGAGTTGACCGAGCTTGGACGCAGGGAGAATTTAACAGAATGATTGCTTTGTGCTGGAAAGTGGAACGCGAGGACTATGCCGCGCTATTTACACTTGCCCGCTATGTCGGATTGCGAATACATGAGTGTTTCCGCATTGACACGGCTATAGCGGAAAGAGCTGTAGAAAACAGTGAGATAACAATTAAGGGCAAGGGCGGTAAAATTCGAACCGTGCCAATTAGCAAAAGCGTAGAAATTGAACTTAAAGCCATGTTGGAAATAACAGATAGAGGCCACAAACTTTTCGTCTCGGACAATACGAAGACTCACCTTGCCATAAAGCAACTACAGCAGTTTATTATTGAGCATAAGGAACAAGTGCAAGAACCGAATTCAGACCGGCCGCTCACATTCCACGGACTGCGTCATTTTTGCGCAGCGGAATGGTATTTAACGCTAAAGGAGCTGGGCTATGACGATTATTGGGCCAGAAAGCAAGTATCCCAGTGGCTTGGACATGAGCGCGATGATGTGACAAAGATTTATTTGGCTTCCTTGATGAGAATGGAGGGAGCCGATGTTTAACGAGTATAAAGATATAGTCACAGTAAAAGAACTTGCTGAGATGCTCTGTATTGGACGGAATACGGCTTATGAATTGGTCAGATCGAACATTATCCCTAATATAAAAATCGGGCGTCAGGTACGGATTTCAAAAGAAGCTGTAATTGAATACGTTTCCCGTCAAAATAAAAGCAAACAGCTTTAAAAATATAGCTTGTCAAGCGGCCGCGCGCAAGGTAAACTGAATTTAACCAAACCTTGTGCGTGGCCGGAAAGGAGTTAAAATGCCACGTAAAACTAAAAAACAAACACGCCGGGGTAATAAAGAGGGTTCCATATATCAGCGCAAGGACGGAAAATGGTGCGGGCAAGTGCTGACAGGCTATAACGAAGAAGGGAAGCCGGTACGCAAGACCTTTTACGGCGAAACCCGTGAGGAGGTAGCTAAAAAGGTATCCGGCGCGACCCATCAGGTGTTTCAGGGAGAAGCGAAATCTTTTAACCTGACAGATATAACGGTTAGCCAACTGGTCAAGGATTATCTTTGGACGTTCAAGAAGCCTTCCGTTTCCGATGTGACTTTTGAATGGTATCTCTTCGTTCAAAAGAATCATATCGACACAAGCATTGGAGAGCTTCCCGCCCAAAGCCTGAACGCATATCAGATTCAAATGCTGCTGAACCGTATGTCCAGCGAAAAGAATTTGTCACAGAGGACGCTTAAAGGTGTCAGGGACACGTTAAATCAAGCCTACACCCATGCGGTGAAAATGAAATTCATAGCGGAAAATCCAGTGCTGGACACAAAAATCCCAAAGCCGCCGAGAATTATGGATGAAGAAGAAAACGGAAAGCGGATTATTCCAATTCATATGCGTACAACAATCCTTGAGGCTGCCGAAACAAATCTGCCTATGAAAACCGTCATAACCGTACTCATGTTTACGGGGATGAGAATTGGCGAATTTCTCGCTTTGATTTGGGGAAATGTGGACTTCGATAACCAGATTATCACAATTGACCGCTCCCTTACCCACACCTGCGAATATGACAGGGAGGGCAATCTTTCCGGACGCAGTAATGTGGTTGGATTGACCAAAACCCAGTGCAGCAAACGGAAAGTCAAGGTTTCACATGTAGTCGTATCTACGCTTGAAACGTGGAAAGCTGAGATGGGGCAGTATGTTAAGCCTAAAGACGGCAGGGATATATTTGCCAAAGATGCTGTTGTATTCCCTAATAAGGAAGGCAATATGAGAACATATGACGGTTTCCGGACAAATTACCGCAGGTTTATGGATAAGCACAATTTGGGCGATTATCCGATACATAGCTACCGTCATACGTTCGCGACAATGCTGCTGGAGGCCGGAACAAACCCGAAAGTCGTCCAGAAGCTTTTGGGCCACAGGGATGTAGAAACTACGCTGGGAACATACTCCCATGTACTCCCGGAGGTATTTGACGGCGCAGCGGATACAATGGCGGCAATTCATGCGGATATGTTGGACGGAAGTTATAAGCCCACGGCAGGAATAAATTATCGCCGCTAATTTTTTAGGAACATGAAAACGCCGACAAAGCCTTAAATAATCAGGAAAATTGCGTACTGCAATTTACTGCAAATGTACTGCAAATGACTTAACACCAAGCGGTACGAAGCGGTAAAACAATACAGTTCAAAACATGCGAAAAGCCTTGGAAACTCAAGGCTTCCAAGGCTTTTCTTAGTGGAGATGAAGGGGTTCGAACCCTCGACCCCGTGAATGCCATTCACGTACTCTCCCAACTGAGCTACATCCCCGTATCTATGCGGTTTTCGGTGCTTTTTCAATCAAAATTTAAGGCTATGGGCGTTTTCATGCCATTCAAGCGCTCTCCCAGACTGAGCTATGGCCCCATGATTTAGAAATTTTATTTAATTGTCAATGCAATATAAATAACTCAATTTACCTAAGTAGTTCACCGCATCACCCGGGCTATTAGACTTAGCCAAGCCCCAAGACGACAATTATAATAACAAGATTTATTTTACTTGTCAATATTTTTGTTTTGAGCATTTTGCGGCATTTTTTGGTATTTTTTCGTGCTT
>Ga0153949_1000048_pt1 | contig 43336 bp, 42 predicted proteins | sample TSNJ033MetaG_FD_104705 | JGI IMG/M metagenome (GOLD analysis project Ga0153949, IMG submission 104705) | Attine ant fungus gardens microbial communities from New Jersey, USA - TSNJ033 MetaG | ecosystem: Host-associated > Fungi > Mycelium > Unclassified | place: USA: New Jersey, Wharton State... | reverse complement strand
GTAAGAATTTTTCTTGGTTCACAACTCGCTTCGCTCCTTGCGTATTATCATTCTAAACTGCTAAAGCAGCAAGAATGATAATAAAAAACGGTCTTTCGAAAAAGGACGAAAGACCGTGGTACCACCTTAATTTTTTTCACAAAAAGTGAAAACTCTTACGTACGTAACGTGTACAGCGTCTAAACTTACTTTAGTTGGGCTTAGAATAATTTAGGTGATAAGCCGAAAAACAGGGAATATGAGACTTTCATCAACACTCACTTGCTGTAAATATATTTTTCTTTTCTTGTCCTAAAATTATATTATTTATGTTCAGATGTTTCTACTTCTGGAACTTCTGTTTGCATCTCTGGAAAAACTGGATAAGTTTTTTCTTTATTTTTTTCAGCTTCTGGAGTTTCACCTTCTTGTGAGGGTATTTTTTCAGTTTCTTTTTCATGAGCAGGAGCCAAAACTTCTTTTACAGTTTGTGGTACTTCTGTTTCTGCAACTTCAACTGCTTGCTCATCAGTTTTAACCGTTGCTCCTCCACGACCTTTATTTCCTGTCAAAGATGTTCCACTCAATTGCATGTCTACAATTTCTTGAAGCTTTTCCTCAGGATTTGTGATATGTGAAGATGTTGCTTCTAAAGTATCTTGCCAATCTTCTGAATGAATACTTGCCAACTGAGCCTCAATAATTGAAGTCATACGTTGGTGATAAAGACGCATTTTACGTTTCAAATCATCTGTATCACGTACCAAGCGACGTGCATCATCAGAAGCTTGGTTAAGGATTGTTCCTGCTTCTTTTTTAGCTGCTTCAATAATGAGTTGACCTTTTTGACTTGCTTCAGCAATAATACTGTTTGACTCACTTTGTGCTTGAACACGTAAATTATCTGCGGCATCTTGCGCCACTACAATTGACTTATTCAAGGAATCTTTCATGTCATCAAAGTATTTTACGCGCTCACGCAAATCCTTAAGCTCACGGTCTTGATCTTTAATTTTTTGTGCAAATTCATCATAGTCACGAACAACAATATCTAAAAACTCTTCAATTTCATGTTTATTGTAACCACGCATTTGTGTATTAAATGTTTTATTTTGAACATCTAAACTATTTAATGCCATAAGTACCTCCAATCTCCCAAGAGACTCTATTTTTTCTTATGATTCTTAGTAATTTCACATTCGATTTTCTGTTTACCCTTTTTGGTCTCACCTAACATCTTTAGAATTTTAATGCGACCTAGACCACGGACACTGATTAAATCTCCTGGTTCAACAGGAAAATCTTTCTTTTCAATTTCAAGGTAGTTTAATTTCACCTTTCTTAATTGTAACATATTTACAGCAAGATTGCGAGAAATTTCGAAAGTGCTTGCAATAATTTTATCAATACGTAAACTCGAAACTAAGACAACTTTTCTTACTGAGGAAGTTTCTGTTTCTAATCGTTCTTCAAATGGTTTTTCAACAAATTTTACTGTGGCAGAGCCAATTTTTCTGATATTATTCTGAAAGATTTCAAGAAGATGTTTAGAAACAAAAACTTGAACTCTTCCTTCATTTAAAATAATGTCTCCTATCTCTGAACGCCGAATCCCCGTTTGACCTAAGAAGCTCCCTAAAATTTGGGAATGCTTAAGTTGGTAAAATTTCTGGGCATAAGAAATTTCTAACAGCGCTAAGTCAAAATCAAGGATATCTAATTGATAAAATTCGGGCGCTATAATGATTTTAGTCAGTTCGGTCTGCGCAATATCCTGAGTAGAAAAAATCTGAAGCTCCCGCTTATTTGCTAAAGATTCGAGAATTTCAACTTCTCTAGGATTTAGAAAATAAGTAGTAACTACAGAATAATTGTTTTCCACACGATCCATCCAATCTAAAACGCGATCAATAAATTGCTTTTCTTCAGGATGAAAGTGTTGATATATATTTTCATGACTCATAAGAAGCGTAAAAGAAGTTGTTGAATAACTTGTAAAGCAATTACACCAAGAACGATTGTAAAATCTAATCCTGCAAAACGTAAAGGAATACCTTCAAATAAGCTCAGATAAGGTCTTGAAATTTTGACGATAAAACGGCCTACAGCTGTATCATAAAGGCTTGGTATCCAGCTCATCAGAGCATAGGCTACCAAAACCCAAGTATAAAGACCAATCAGTCGAATTAAAATATATATAATCATAGTTTATTAAATATCGAAGTTCTCAAAGTTTTGTCCTGCCAAGATACTTAATTCTTGGGAAGCATCAACTGTGATATTCGCCGGTGTGAGTAAGAAAATTTGTCCGCCAACATTTTGAACGTCACCATCAAGTGTGAATACGACACCAGTCAAAAAGTCAATTGAACGTCGGGCTTGAGTATCTGGCATAAACTTGAAGTTAACCAAAACCGACTCTCCATTTTTAACGATACGTGCAGATTCCATAATATCAGAATAGGCACGCGGCTCTTTGATGGCAATAACTTGTCCTGCATTTGTTGTGGCTTGATTCATCATAGGTTTTTGAACTTTTTTCTCTGTTGTTTTAGTGTTATTTGTTGTTGAAGAAAAGGGTGCTGGGCGTTTAGCAGCAGATTTTGCTTGCGCTTGTCTTTGAGGTTGAACCGGGCGATTCATACCTGTAGATTTCTTTTCTGTATTTACTGTTGAAGACTTTTGCGGTTGTGCTTGTGGCTTTTGTGCCGCTACAACGGGTTCATCATACTCATCGTCGTCCTCTTCGAAAAATTTTTTTAATTTATCAAATTGATCTTTTAAGGCCATACTTCCCTCCGTTTTCAATGCTTAAGATTCTATACAAATTTTATTCAAAAAATGCTGTACCAATTCGAACAAAGGTCGCTCCTTGTTGAATTGCTCTTGTATAATCACGGCTCATTCCCATACTCAATTCAGTACAAGGAACATTAGCAATTCCTTTAGCCGCGATTTCGATTTGCAATTGCTTCATCGAAGCGAAAATGTTATCCAACTGCTCATTATCAGCATCAATCGGCGCCATCGTCATCAAGCCCACAATTTCCACATTCTCTAACTGTGAAATTTCTGCTAAAGCTTGATCTATATCTTCTGGTGCAAATCCATGTTTTGTCGCTTCACCAGAGATATTGACTTCGAGGAAACATTTTATCATATGTTCCGCACGTTTTTCAATTTCTTTGGCAAGCTTGACCGAATCTAAAGCATGAAAGTAATCAACTAAATTAATGACATCTTTTACTTTACGGCGTTGCAAATTTCCGATGAGATGCCAAGTAATATCTTTGTTTTCAAAAGCCTTATATTTTTCAAGAAATAAATCTGTACGATTTTCTGCTAAATGATGAATACCTGCTTCAACTACTTGTGCTGCTTTTGCAGTATCGACATACTTGGTTACGGCAATCACCTGAACGTCTTGATTTGAATAAGGAGATGTAGCTTTTGCCACATCTACCTTGTTCAAAATATTTTTAACATTTTCTGCTATACTCATTATTTACGGAAAAATGGTGGAGTATCGATATCTTCATCTGTAGATGGGACACCTGAGAAGCTTGTAACATTTGATGAGTTTTCACGGTTTTGATTTCCGTTTTGACGCGTTGAAGCATCACGACGAAGATCCCAATCACCAAAAGCTGATCCTGATTTTTGTGCAGGTGCTTGTTGTGTTTGTGAAGGTTGTTTAGCTTGTGCTGGACGTGAAGTTGGCGCTGAGGCTTGTTTCATCGAAGTGTGTTGAAAGTTAGGTTGACGACGTGGCTCTTCTACAACTGGAGCTGTTGATGCACCTAAGTATTCATCAGTTGCATCTTGTGAAACACCTGTTGCTACAACAGTAACACGAATTTCATCACTAAGTGAATCATCAATAGATGTTCCCAATAAAATGTTTACATCATTACCGGCAGCTTGAATAACGATTTCTGAAGCATCTTGAGCTTCAATAAGACTCATATCCATACCACCAGTAACATTGAGGAGCACATTTTCAGCACCTTCAATTGTTGTTTCAAGCAATGGTGAGTAAATCGCTTTACGTGTTGCTTCAATGACACGGTCTTCACCAGTGGCAACACCGATACCCATAAGGGCATCTCCTTTGTTGGCCATAACTGTTTTCACATCGGCGAAGTCAAGGTTAATCATACCTGGGTTTGTGATCAAGTCAGTGACACCTTGGACACCTTGGCGGAGAACATTATCCGCTTCACGCAATGCTTCAGTCAAAGGTGTTTTCTTATCAACGATTTCAAGCAAGTTATTGTTTGAGATGATAAGTAATGTGTCTACGTTTGCACGAAGATCTTCAATACCTTCTGTTGCAAAGTAGCTACGTTTTGAACCTTCAAAACCAAATGGACGTGTTACAACTGCAACTGTCAAAGCACCAATTTCTTTTGCAATTTGAGCGATTACAGGAGCAGCACCTGTTCCTGTTCCACCACCCATACCAGCAGTGATGAAGACCATATCTGCGCCTTCAAAAGATTGGGCAATTGTTTCTGCAGATTCTTCTGCTGCACGGCGACCAACCTCAGGTTGTGCGCCTGCACCAAGTCCACGTGTCAATTTAGGGCCAAGTTGAATTACTGTATCCGCTTTTGAACTGCGTAAAGCTTGTACATCTGTATTAGCTACGATAAAGTCAACGCCAGAAACGCCTTCTTCAATCATGCGGTTAACTGCGTTACCACCGCCGCCACCAACACCGATAACTTTAATTACAGCGCCTTGAGCGATTTCTGTATCAAATGAAAATTCCATGTTTTTATTTCTCCGTTATTAAGTCGTTTTAGTCAAAAAGGTTTGAGAACATGTTGCGCATACGATCCACAACACCTTCTTTTTCTTCTTCAGGTTCAGCTGCTGGTTGAGCAACTGGACGAGTTGGAGCTTCTGTTTGGTAGAAGTTATTTTCTTCATAATCCATTGTATCTGTTGCTGGAAGAACAGGTTCTTCATATTGTGCAACAGGGGCAACATATGTGCTATCAGAAGCAATGGCTTGTGATACAAGTCGATCAATATCTGTGCGCTCACCCACGTAGTTGACAACACTGATTACTTGAGCGAAGGCTGGATTACGTAAGCCCATTTCGCTTGGTACGAAAAGACGCGCGTTCATGCCAATAACTTTTGTTGCAAGATTCACTGTGCCAGGCATTGCCGCAGCTCCACCAAGCACCACAATACCACCAGGGTAGTCCAATGAACGTGTGTTTTCCAAATCAGATTTCACACGGCTAAAAATTTGTGTTAAACGTGCTTCAATAATTTGGGAAAGGTAATATTCTGTGATTTCTTCTGGGTCTGTTTGTCCAACAACGTCAACCGGGAAGTATTCTTCTTGACTGGCGCGTTCTGTACTTGCTTCACCATAATTCAGTTTTAAATCTTCTGCTTCACTCAATGAAGTATTGAGCACAGTAGAGATGTCACGTGTCACATAATCGCCACCTTCTGGGCTTGTATGTGCAAACTTCAATTGTTGATCACGAACAGCTGACACTGTTGTTTGGCCTGCACCAAGATCAATCATTACTGTACCAAACTCACGTTCTCCTTCTGAAAGAACATAGTGACTCATGGCCAGCGGAGCAATCACGAGATTGTCCACAATCAAGCCCGCACGTTCCACAACTTTACGAATGTTATGGACTAATGTTTTTGGACCAGTGTAAATGATACCACGCATACCTAAACGTACACCAAACATCCCACGTGGGTCAGAAATCCCAGTGAAATCATCAACTGTAAACTCAGTTGTCTCTACAGAAATAATTTCACGTTCAGGCACCACACCGCGCATCAATGCATTTTGTACAGTTTGCATGACATCGTCTTCTGTAATTTCTTTTGATGTCCCGATAATTGGAACCATGCCTTGGCAATTTTCCATTTCGAGTTGGTTGGCAGGAATGCTGACATTAATTTTGTCAATCGTAATCCCCGCACGTTCTTCAGCAGCATTAACAGCTTTGCGTAAAGCTGTTGCCACCTTTTCAATATCTACAATAATTCCGTTTTTTAGACCGTCAGATTTCGCATTTCCAACGCCAATTATATTCATTTCGTCTGAGACGTACTCCGCAACCAACACTTTAATAGTATTTGTACCGATGTCAACGCCCGTATAAAGTCCACTTTTTAGCATAAAAGCGACCCCTTTCCTCACATATCACAATTCATATTTTCAATTTATCGAGTTTACACTCACTCTATATTTTAACACAAAATCACAGTAAAACAAGAGTTCAACTGTGATTTTTTATATTAATTTCTATTTTTTTTAGCAATTGAAAAAATTGCTAAAGTTCCAGAACCTGTATGAGTGACAATCGTTGGACTCAGAGGACGGATGTCAACCGAGTCAACATGGTGTGCCAAGAAGGTGTCTTTTACTTCTTGAGCAACTGTTTCACTCCCTGAATAAGCCACAATTACACGTGAATAATCTGGATCCATCTCTTCAAGCGTCATGTCAACTAAACTTTTTATTGCTTTTTTCTTCCCACGCACTTTGGTCAGTTGTGTCAACTTGCCTTCTGCATCTACAGTAAGGAGGGGTTTAATGTTGGCCATCGTCCCAACCATAGCAACAGCTTTTGGAATACGCCCTCCGCGTGCAAGGTGATTCAAGTCGTCAACCATAAAAAGGCTCTTGAGGCGTAAAATAAGAGCTTCAAAAATAGGCAACGCTTCTGTCAAGCTCTTTCCTGATGCTCGTAGATTTACCATTTCTTGGACCAAGAAACCTTCTCCCGAAGCTGCAGCCAACGTATCCACTACCGTAATTTTAGCTTTTGGGTATTCTTCTAAGACCATTTCACGGGCGATAAGGGCAGATTGATAAGTTCCTGATAATCCTGATGAAAAGGCCAAGTATACTATTTCTTCTTCTGGATTTTGGCTTATAAATTTTTTGAATAACTCGGAAAACTGCCCAGAGTTAATTTGTGAGGTCTGAACAGTTTTACCTGCTTTAATTTCTCGGAGAAGGTGTTCATTGCTCAGGCTATTTTCACCAATAGTTGGATAGGTTTGCTCACCAATAGTGACCGTCATTCCTAATACAGTTATATCATGCTTTTGCAAATAATCTTCACTCAAATCCGCTGTTGAATCGGTAACAATGCGAAAAGTCATCTTTTTCCCCTTACATCTTATTTCTAAAAATTTCGTACATCAAAATGCTGGCAGCAACGCTTGCATTCAAGCTTTGAACATGACCAACCATCGGAATAGTGATCATTTCGTCCACTTGTTTCTTAAGATTTTGCCCAATGCCTTTTCCTTCATTCCCAATCACCAAGGCAACTTTTCCCGAGGTATTCCATTTAGAATAAGTTGTACCATCCATGTCTGTTCCAAAAGTCCAAAAACCCGCTTCTTTTAATTTATCTAACGTTTGAGAAAGGTTAGTGACACGTACGACAGGCACGTGTTGCAAAGCACCTGTACTTGCTTTTACTGCGGTTGGAGTGATGCCTACCGCACGGTGTTTCGGAATAACAATTGCATCTACTCCTGTTGCATCTGCTGTTCGTGCAATTGAGCCTAAATTGTGAGGATCCGTCAGCTCATCCAAAATTAAAATTGTTGCAGTTTCTTTATCCGCAACTTGTGCTAAAATTGTTGCCAATTCTGCATAAGCAAATTCTGCCACACGTGCAACAAAACCTTGGTGTACTCCGTTTTCTGATATTTTATTTAATTCAGTTTTTGGTGTCCAAGAGATGTTTACTTTTTTTTCACGCGCAAGTTCCTTGATTTTCTCAACGTTCTTACCACGTAATTTTTCCTCGACATAGAGTTTATTGACTACCCCTGCATTGAGTGACTCTGTTACAGCATGTAAGCCGTATATGATATCCGTATTTTCCATAATATTATTATAGCAAAAAAGATGCCCATATGGGACATCTTCTCTTCTTTTAAGCCAAAGCTCCCATGGGATCCCAAGGTAAGAGGATCTGAGGTTCAGCATTGTAGGCCGCAAGCTCTTCTGGAGTGAGCAAATCTTTACGGACTACGATTTGGTAGGTATATTCATCCATCCAAGCATCAGAGGCCACAAAATAGCCTTCCTTACCAACATCTTTCCCCCAAGAATTTTCCACTTTCCATTTTGTAGGTGCTCCATTTTCATCTAAATCTACACCTGTCAAAACCATAGCATGTGTCATCAAAGATTCAGCATAATCTAAGCGTGAGGCTTTATCCTGTGTAAACTGAATATCAAGTGCTGTCTCAAAATCATAGGCATCAAGAGTCAGCAAGCCATCCTTACGGTTTGAAACTTGCCCAACATCACACCCAAACCACACTGTTTCACCTGCTTGCATTTGTGCAATTGCGAGTTTTTTGAAACGATCCATGTCAAGGTTCAAGTGTTTAACATCACGAGCTCCAACCACATTTCCTAGAAATTCAACCGTGTAGGATTTGTTGTAAGGTTTATCTTCTGTTGGTGCATTAATGACTGAAACATAGTCATCCAGTTTGATGTCCACATATTGAGCATAAAATTCTTGAGCTGTGCCTGAGAATTTTTCTAATGTGTTTTCTTTGTCACGGAATGCATAATCAAAATGTTGCGGAGGAAGTCCAAGAGTTGCAGCTAAAAAGTTAAAAATTTCTTGTAACAAGTTTTCTTTAAGAGCTTGTACATCTTCGCCCTTTGCCAGTGCTTCTCTCAATAATTGCGCATCTTGGCGCAACAATTTATCCAAGTACTGGTTGAGTTCACGTGAATTAGAAGATGCTGCTGATTCAGGATAAATATCTTTAGGAACGACACCATATTTTTCAAAAAGCGCAACAACCATATCCCATTGTCCACCATCTTGTTGTGGCGTTTGGAGTAAAAATTTCAAGCGACGATCGTCCATGTCCACATGGTTAATGATTTGTTCCATAAACCAATTTGACTTTTCGTATTTATCCCAAAAGAAAGTGTAAGCCTGTGACAGTTCAAAGTTTTCTAACTTAAATTGCCCAATCATTTTATGACGGAAAGTATTCAGGGCAGCAAACATCCAACAACGCCCTGATTGTTTTTGATTCGTTACTTTGTCCTTGGTAAGGTCAATTGAAAACTCCGGAATATTGTTGGCATGTGAGCTACGTACTTCCAAGGCATTAAGAAGACCATTTTTCGTCGCTGCGTTTTCAACAGCACGAAATTTAGGGTTTTCCGCAAAGTTGTCATAAAGTTTTTGTGTGAAATCTTGAGTAATAGTCATTTCATTCTTCTCCACTTCCATGTATTGATTTTATTATTATAACTTTTTCTAGTGAAAAAGTCAGCTAATTATCGTTTATTCCATATTGTTCAGAAAATTCATTAATGTTTGGGCAGATTTACGTCCTGCTTCAATAATAAATTCATCGAATTTCACATTTGCATCGTGGCTTGCTGTATCCGACATCGCACGAATAATGACAAAAGGTTTTTTCAAGGCTGTTGCTGCTTGGGCAATAGAAGCCCCTTCCATTTCAACGGCCAAAACCTCTGGGAAGTGTTTTTTAATTTCAGCAATGCGACCATCGCTAGAAATAAAACTGTCCGAGCTTGTAATCAAACCAACTACAGGGTTCTCAATCGCTTTTTTAAGCTCTGAGACGAAATATTTACTGCTCTCAAAATAAAGCGGTTGTTGCGCCATTTGCCCAAAAGCATAGCCAAAGGCTGTAACATCTACATCATGATAAGCCAATCTGTCCGCAACAACAACATCACCTATTTTTAATTCGTGATTGACCGCACCAGCTGAACCGGTATTGATAATCCCATCAACGGAAAAAACTTCAACCAACAAAGTAACTGCCATTGCAGACATCACTTTACCTATTCCTGATTGGACAAGTACAACTTCGTGACGGCCTATTGATCCTGTATGAAAGACATAACCGTGGCGTGTAATCTTACCTGCATGGTCAAGATTTTCTACAAGAGTACGTAGTTCTTCTTCCATTGCACAAATAATTCCTAATTTCATTTTTTATTCTCCTTTTTCTTTCATTGTGGTAAGTACATTATATAGTATAAAAGATTAAAATAAAACCCCACATCTCTGTGAGGTATAAATATCATTTAGAAGTAATACCAGAAAAACAAAATTCCTATCCCAATTACAATAAGAGAAGTAATCAGGAGCCATTTGTTGACACGACTGCTTCGTTTTTTCTGCTTGGCATTTTCAATGCGACGACTTTTATAAACCGCATTTTTAGATAAATCACGTTCAAGCTTATCGTACTTCTCTGAAATTTCTCGATCTTGCTCTAATTCTTCTTTGAGACTTCTCTCCAAACGTCTTCTTTTTCGCTCTGCATCCTCAATGATATCATCTGTCAAAAGTGGTTTAGGCATCTAAATCTCCTTGTGTTTTCAGATTTTTCAGTTCCCAGTACCAAACAGCCATGATTGTCTTAGCATCACAAATTTGCCCTTCTTCAATCATTGTCTTAGCTTCCGGAAGTGTCACTTCAATCATTTCAAGAAATTCTCCTTCGTCTTTAGGACGAGGGTTTTCGACCTTCGTGAGTCCGATAGGGAAATAAAGATATGTTTTTTCAGAAGAAAAACCCGGTGTACCATAAAAGCTCGTAATTTCAACAAGTTGTTCAGCTGTGTAGCCCGTTTCTTCTTCTAATTCACGTAAAGCAGCGGCTTTAGGATCATCCAACTCATCAGCTTCAAGTTTCCCCGCAGGCACTTCATAAATAAATTTTTCAAAAGCTTTACGATATTGTCCTACCAATACAAGCTTGTCTCCACTTATTGGTGCAACAGCAACACCACCATTATGAAAAACTAACTCTCTCGTTGCCATTGTATCATCCGGTAAGCTTACTAAGTCTTTTACCACTCGAAAAATTTGTCCGTGAAAAATTTGCTCACGAGACAAAGTGGGTTCTTCAAACTTTTTCTCGTCAAATTCTCGCATGTTTATCTCCGTTATCTTTATTTTCTTATGTCTTACTCACCACGAAAATGTGGCAAGCGGCGTGCAGCACCTGACTTTTCAACTTGACGTGAACGTCCAATTGCGATACTTTCTGGTGCAACATCCTTAGTAATGGTTGAGCCGGCAGCAGTCAAGGCGTTTTTACCCACACGAAGGGGTGCAACTAATGTTGAATTGGAACCAATAAAGGCAAAATCATCAATTTCTGTATTGTATTTGTTTTGACCATCATAATTTACAGTAATTGTTCCAGCACCAAAGTTTACTTTTTCACCAACTGTTGCGTTACCGATGTAAGTAAGGTGTCCGGCTTTTGTTCCTTTACCGAGTGTTGAGCCCTTGATTTCCACAAAGTTACCCACATGAACTTTTTCGCTGAGAACTGTTCCTGGACGCAAGTGAGCGTAGGGGCCAACATTACTCATGATGTTCATTTTACTGCTTTCAATCCATGAAGAACGAATTTCACAATGAGAGTGAATTTCTGAATCCTCAATGCGGCTGCCACTTGTAATCAAGGTTTTTTTACCAATAACGGTATTCCCTATAATTTGCACATTTGGTTCAATGATCGTTTCTTCACCGATTTCGATATCTGCATCAATATAAGTTGTTTCCGGATCAATAAGCGTTACACCATTGACCATATGTTGATGGTTGATGCGACGGCGCATAATTTTTTCTGCTTGTGCTAACGCCACGCGATCGTTTACACCAAGACTTTCATCGAAATCTTCTAAAATATGAGCGGTAACTGTTTTTCCTTGCTTTTTGAAAATTTCGATAACATCTGTTAAGTAGTACTCGCCTTGTGCGTTGTCTGTTGTGAGATTTTCAAGTGCTGAGAACAAGGCCTTGTTATCAAAGATATAAGTACCTGTATTAATTTCTTGGATCGCTTGTTCTTCTGCAGAAGCATCTTTTTGCTCCACAATTTTTTCCACACAGTCCTCAGCATCACGGATGATACGACCATAGCCTGTGGGATTTGGTGCAAGAGCTGTTAAAATAGTTGCGGTCGCTTTTTGCGCGACATGATACTCAAATAATTGTTCTAAAGTTTCTCCTGTAATTAAAGGGGTATCTCCCGCAATAACCAATGTTGCGCCTTCTTCATTTTCAAGCAAATCTGAGGCAATACGCACGGCATGACCGGTTCCTAATTGCTCATCTTGTTTCACAAAGTTTGTTCCTTTAGGAAGAGTTTCAATGACTTTATCTGCTTCATGTCCAACAATCACGATGCGTTTTTCCATATCCACTTGATTCACACTTTGTAAAACGTGACCGAGCATTGTTTTGCCCGCCACCTTGTGAAGAACTTTTGGTAAAGACGATTTCATGCGCGTCCCTTTTCCAGCCGCGAGTATAATTGCATATTTTTCCATTTTATATGGCCTCCAAAACTTGTTAAATTTCTAATAGAATATACATCGATTATATCACATTCTAAGAGTATTTCTAATTATTGTCTTTGTTTCTATAAATATGCTAAAATATATGCTAAAATGAAGGAAGTTCTACTATAAAGAAAATGGAGATAAAATGAAAACAATTGGTTTTATAGGTGTCGGTAAGATGGCATCTGCTATCATTACTGGATTGGATAAGTCGAAAGCCCGCGTGCTTATTTCGGGACGTGATTTGAGAAAGACACAGGAACAAGCTGATAAATTAGGCGTGTTTGCGAGTCACTCACATGGTGAACTCGTTGAACAGTCTGATCTTATCGTTATGGCTGTTAAACCTCAAATTTTGCCTGACATTATGGAAGAGATTTCCCCTCTGTTTACGAAAGATAAAACTCTTATTTCTATCGCAGCCGGTTTCGATTTAGAAGCCTTATCAGACATGTCTAAAACATATGACTTCCCTATCATTCGCGTAATGCCAAACATTAACGCACAAATTCAAAAATCAACTTCTGCAATCGTACGTAACGAATATGTAAGTTCTGATATCTACCAGTTGACTCAAGAAATTTTCTCTTCAATCGGTACTGTTCATGAAGTTGCCGAAAAAGATTTTTCTACTTTTACAGCGATTGCTGGTTCTAGTCCTGCATATATCTATATGTTTGTTGATGCTTTGAGCCGCGCTGGTGTTCTTCATGGCATTCCTAAAGATCAAGCGACAAAAATCGTTGCAGAAACCGTTGCGGCCTCTGCTCAAATGATTTTGGAATCAGGTGAAGGCCCTTGGACCTTGGTGGATAAAGTCTCAAGTCCTGGTGGGACCACTGTTGCTGGTGTTGTTTCTTTAGAACAAAATCATTTTGTAGCTACAGTGATCGATGCCATCACTGCAACGATCGAAAAAGAAAACACATTAAACTAAAACCGCTTTTGTTACCCAATAAGCTTGTAAAAAGTCTAAAAATAGTGTAAGATAAGTAGGTAGTTTTTTACAACTCATTCTTGGTTTTGCGCTTTGCCTGCGCTCTACTCGGTATGAGCACTAAATAAAAAGGAGAAAAACTCATGGCAATCTCAAAAGAAAAAAAACAAGAACTCATCAAACAATACGCACGTACTGAAGGCGATACTGGTTCACCTGAAGTTCAAATCGCTGTTTTGACTTGGGAAATCAACCACCTTAACGATCACATCAAATCACACAAAAAAGACCACGCTACTTACCGTGGATTGATGAAAAAAATCGGTCACCGTCGTAACCTTCTTGCTTACCTTCGTGAAAAAGATGTTCAACGTTACCGTGAACTTATCGCTTCACTTGGTCTTCGTCGTTAAGACTCAGAAAAAACTGTCTACAGACAGTTTTTTTATTTTACTCTATAAAAAAACCTCCAGAATATCTGGAAGTTTTTTTGTCTTAAGACGATTGCTCCGTTGTACTATTCGTATTTCCATTGTTGGAAGAAGAATCTTTTTCTTGGTTTGAAGAGTCCTTACCTTGTTCTGGTGAAGTCTCTGGTGTTGTTTCAGGAGTCGTCGCCGGTGTTGTTTCCGGAGTGGTTTCAGTTGTTGTTTCTGGCGTTTGATTGCCACCGGTATTACCATTGCTAGCTTTAGCCACTGTCAAAGTAATTTTTGTATTTGAAGGATTAAATTCTTTTCCTGATTCAGGACTGGTTTGCGTTACGTAGTAACCATCGAGGTTAGAACTTGAAACCTTGCTCGCCGTGCTGGCATCAACAAATGTTATATTTGATGTCGGTACGCCAAGACTTTCCAGCTGATTGAGGTAACTGATTGCTGATGTTGAGCTTAATCCACCTGAAGTAAGGGCAAGTGCAGGCATAATTACTGTCTCCCCTTCAGACACATCAAATGTGATTTGATCGTTACCTGTCGGATCGAAAAACTCCCCTTTAGCTGGCGTTTGTTTCACAATAGTGCCAGAATCTTCAGAGCTTGTCACGTAGTTTACCTTAATTTGGCTCTTACTGATATTTTTATTCAAAACAAGCTCGTCAACAACGTCTTCATATTTTTGACCCACATAGTCGTCCATCTTGAAGCCAGTTGCACCTTGTGAAACATAGATATCTACTTTGCTATTTTTTCGAACATTTGAACCAGATTCAGGATTTGTACGTGTTACTTTATCTTTTTCAACTGTTGTACTTAATTCGGGAATAATATTTCCTACAGCAAGATTTTTCTCTTTCAGTTTACTTTCTGCTTCTGCCTGTGTCATATTTGTCACATCAGGAACCGAAACATTTTGAGGCGTTGTAATCATCCAAGCTGTAACACCTCCCGCGATAAGTACAAGAGCGAGAATAATCCAAGCAATCAAGCGTTTACGTGATTTTTTCTTTTTCTGCTCAGAATCTGCTTGTGCCTTATCTTCAGTAGCTTTATCTTTCGCTTCATCCTTTTGCTCAGATTGAGAATGATCAATGAGCGGTTTTGTATCATAAGGATTGATTAACTTACTAGGCAAAGCTTTAGTGGCATCTAAATCCTTATCAAAGGTAAGCTTCGGCTCTCCTTTACGATCCAAACTGGTAGCTGTAGCAAGATCCGTCATCATCTCTTCAACATTTGCATAGCGATTGTTGATATCTTTAGCTGTTGCTTTGATGACGACATTTTCCAATGCTTGAGGGACATTTTTATTGATGTTGATAATGCTTGGAACATTTTCTTGGAAATGTTTCAAAGCAATGGCTACTGCAGAATCTCCATCAAACGGGATCTGTCCTGTCAACAACTCAAATAAGATAATACCAATGGCATAAATATCGGACTGGAGTGTTGCATTTGCACCACGCGCTTGTTCTGGCGATAAGTAGTGCACGCTACCAAACATCGTGTTGGTTTGTGTTAAACTCGTTTCTGTCAAAGCCTTGGCAATGCCGAAGTCCGTGACTTTCACGTTACCACTTTGCGAGAGTAGCACGTTTTGCGGTTTCAAATCCCGGTGAATAATGCCGTGGTTGTGTGCACATTCCATAGCCGAAAGTATTTCTGAAGTAATGTTCACTGCTTCGTCATTTGACAAAGGGGCGTGTTCATTGATGTATTGTTTTAAAGTCATGCCATCAACATATTCCATAACGATATATTGTTGATTTTCAGACTCTCCTACATCAGAAATACTCACGATATTAGGGTGAGAAAGTTCTGCCATTGCGAATGCTTCTCTTTGAAAACGAGCAATGGCAATATTGTCATTTTCAAAATTAGAACGCAAAACTTTAATAGCGACTTGACGATTATCAAGATAAGTATCCTCACCTTGATAAACATTGGCCATACCCCCACGGCCAACTTCTTTAATGATTTTATAGCGATCTGCAAAGATTTTTCCGATTTGAATCATCAGTCAACCTCCACATCTTCGTTTACCACCGCAGACTCTTCGTCAATTTTCACCAAGATTACTGTGATATTGTCATGACCACCTGCTTCATTTGCAAGGCCTATAAGTATTTCCGTTTTCTCTTCAATACTAGCATCAGAATAAACCACTTCTAAAATTTCCTCAGAAGAAATCATATTGGTCAAACCATCAGAATTCATCAGCAGATAATCCCCTGGCTGAACGTCAACAGCTTGTAAGTCAGCTTGTACTTCGGCCGACTGACCAAGAGAACGTGTGATGATATTTTTGTTAGGGTGTATTTCAGCTTCTTCTTCAGTAATTTGACCTGCATCAACAAGTTCTTGAACTAAAGAGTGGTCTGTTGTAATTTTTTGCAACTGACCATCACGAATGAGATAGGTACGACTGTCCCCAACGTGGGCTGAAATGACTTGTCCTTCTTGCATCACTAAAGCTTCAAGCGTTGTTCCCATCCCTTGATATTCATCAAGTTTACCTAAATCTGCAATATTTTCACTTTCATTACGGATTTGGTTGCGAAGCCATGTTTCCATTGTCGCAACAGGTGTGCCCTCATCAAAAAATGATTCAGACCACAATTTTCCCAAATCCTCTACGGTTAATTTACTCGCGACATTGCCTGCTTTATGACCGCCCATACCATCTGCTAAAAGAAAAAGACGATAACCTGCGCGGTTAACATAAGTGCCTGCAAAGTCTTGGTTGGCAGTACGTTTCATACCAATGTCTGATAAAATACTATATTCCACTTTTGCTCCTTATAAAAGAATTAAAGTTTTCTGAATTTCGCAATAAAGAAACCATCTGTATGGTACATTTCCGGTGTAATGAAAATACAACCGTCTGTGACAACATCCTCTTTTTCGTGCGAAATTTCAACCTGTTCAAATTCTGGATGAGACTCAAGGAACTTATTCACCACCTCGAAGTTTTCTTCATCAAAAATTGTGCAGGTACTGTAGACCATTATACCATTTTTCTTTAGCTTTTTCGAAGCACTATCTAAAATTTTCAGTTGAATTTCCTGTAAATTAAGAAAATCAGAGCTTTCTTTACGATAGCGGATATCAGGTTTACGACGAATCAAACCAATCCCCGAGCAAGGTGCATCCACCAAGATGCGGTCAAAGTCCTCTTCATCCGCAAAACGTTCTGCTAATTGTGTTGCATCAGCTTTGACTGTCGTAATTTTTTCCCACACGCCTTGACGTTCCGCATTATCTTCAATGAGCTTTAGTTTGTGATCGTATAAATCACAGGCTGTAACATGTCCTGTATCAAGATATTGAGCGATATGCGTTGTTTTTCCGCCTGGGGCAGCACAAGCATCAAGGACACGTTCACTCCCCGTTAAATCAAGCTGTGGTGCTACCAACTGACTCGTCTCATCCTGAATGGTAATTTTCCCTTCAATAAATGCTTGGCTATGTGCAAAATTACCATGGTCTGCTACACGGCCAACTGGCGAGAGTTCTGAAGGAACTGTGTCAGGAACTGTGACTTGTGGATCAATTATTCTGAGACTGGCTTTGCTTGGTGTTTCTAAGCTCTCTAAAATCATCCCTGTACGTTTTCCACCAAACTGACGTACCATTTTATCCAAAAGAAGTTTCGGCATAGAGTATTTGATTTCCCAAGTTTTTGGCTCTTCATTTCGGCGTTCTGAGCGCATAAAATTACGCAAAACAGCATTAATAAAGTTTCCTGCTTGCTGTCCATCCTTACGTTTAGCTATCTTAACTGCTTCATCAACGGCAGCTGAAGTTGGTACTTTATCCATAAAAAGGATTTGATATATGGTCATTATCAAAAGCATCTTAGCCCAAGGTTTCGGTTGTTTTTTAAAGAAAGGCTCTAGATACCACTCCAAAAGTTTTTCCTTGGACACGACACCATAAACCAAAGCCGTTACAAAATTACGGTCTAAATCCGAAAGCTGCACCTCACGTAAGGTTCTGTCTAAGGCGATATTCGCATACGCATCATTCCCAAAAATATCATTAAGCACATCGAGTGCGACTTGTCTTGCATTACTTGCCAAATTGATCACCTATATTTACTTTCTGTCCTAAGCCATTGAGGAAACTAACAATATCCATTTTAGGCTTTCCAGCGGGTTGTACTTCCAGAAGTTCTAAAGCCCCCGAGCCTGTCGCCACTACAAGCGATTTTTTTGTTTTATCAATAATCTCGCCAGCTTGACCGTTTTTTTCTGTGTCAATTGGACGACTATCGTAGATTTTGAAACGTCCTTCATTCCAGGTGGTATGTGCCACGGGGAAAGGATTCATTCCGCGAATCTGATTAAAGATTTGACGGTTACTTTTCGTCCAATCAATTTTTTCTTCTTCAGGGCTAATGTTTGGAGAAAAGGTTGCTTGGGTCTCGTCTTGTGCTTCTGGCTTGATTTCTCCTGCAACATAGAGAGGGAGAGTTTCAAGAAGAAGGTCACGACCGACAATAGCTAATTTTTCAAACATTGTACCTACATTATCTTCTTCTAAAATCGGAGTCGAAGCTTTTGCGACCATATCGCCTGCATCCATTTTTCTAACCATCTCCATAATGGTTACACCTGCTTCTTTCTCGCCATTCATAATTGCATAATGAATAGGTGCGCCACCACGATATTTAGGCAATAAAGACGCGTGGACATTTACCGCAAAAGCCATTGCATCAAGCAATTTCCCTGGCAAAAATTGTCCAAAAGCCGCTGTTACAATACCTGCACCTTGTGCGCCAAAAGCTAACAATTCTTCCATTTCAGGTGAACCAGATAATTTCTCTGGTTGTAAAATTTTCAAGTCAGCTTTCAGTGCCAACTCTTTGACAGGTGTTTGCCGAAGTTCTTGCTTACGCCCTACCTTGCGATCCGGTTGCGTTACCACAGCTAAAATATCATAACGTTGGCTATCAATTAATCCTTGCAAAACCGTTTGAGAAAACTGAGGTGTTCCCATAAATATGATTTTCGTTTTTGTCATAGTATTCTTTAAACACGTCGTCTAAACCTTTTTTTAATGCTTCAAGTTTATGATCATTCCCTTGAACAGGTTACGCGTGTTCTTCATCCTCCTCTTTTATTTTTCATAAAAAATTTTTTTCTTATCCTATAAAAAATGTGTGCCTCTTATTATAACATTTTCTTACCCCCTATTCCTTTTCATACCCTTGATGATAGCCCTTAAACTCAAGGAATCTTTTATTTGCGATAAAAAAGAAAAAAGAGAGAAAATTAACCTCTCTCTTTTTGTTATTTGTTCGCACCGAAATGAATAAAAAAATAAATAAGAACTATATATATTTTCCGGTATAAGGTATCGTTTGAGCTTCCATAAAATCATATGTTTCTACTTGCTCAGCTGAGGTAAAGAAGGCAGTATTTCGCTCAGTGAGCATAATATTTCCTGGGCCATTTTCTTCAAAACGTACCAAGAAAGTCGGTTTGCCCTTCGCTATCGCATAGCCTAATTCCCATGCTGTACCTGAATCAGTATCCTGTCCATCATAGTCTAAGATGGCAACAATCACATCGGCAGCCTCGACTTCTTTAACATCGTTTTCCATCGTAGCTTTTGCCCACACAGGTGTAAATGGCTCAACATCTTCTGCTAATCCTTCTGGACGTTGACACCGCATCGGACTAAAATAAGAGGCAACAGTCTCATTATTTGCAAGTGCTTTTTCTAATTTCTCCACTTTTTGAATCTGACTATCGCTAAAAAAGGGTGCTGCAAGGTATACTTTTACTGCCTGTTCAAATGGCTTGTTCATAATTTAAATCTCCTAATAATTCCATTGCTTGTTCGGTTGTTTCAACAAGATGAACGGCTTCTAAAACTTCTAAAGACAACATTTCTTCTTTGGTTTGCTGCTGAATCATATCAAATAAAGGAAGATAAAAGTCTTTATCAATGAAAATAACAGGGCGTATTTCTGTTTGCCCAATGCTCATCTCCGTCAAGAGTTGAAAAACTTCCTCCATGGTCCCAAAGCCCCCAGGCAAAATAATAAATGCGTCACCTAGATCAATCAACTTACGTTTACGTTCATCCATATTTTTGGCCAAATAAAGTTCTGTGGCGTTTTGGCGAGGTGGCTCTAAAGGTAAAGCCCCATCCGGGTAAACAGCAATAACTTGCCCTTTATGCTCTAGCACCGCATCTGATACAGCACCCATACACCCTTCTTGGGAACCTCCATAAACTAAGGTATGGCCACAGCGCGTTATTGCTTCTCCAAGTTTCTTGCTGCGTAATAAATGGGTTGGATTTTTCCCATCACGAGCCGATAAGAAAACAGTCAAATTCATTTGCTGTCCTCCTCTTCAATTTCTGCGAGTTTATCTTTAATTTGTTCAAGGACAAACAGTTTTGCCTCTTCATCCTCAACAAAATCATACTTGTCGCCGTCAATTTGAATTTTAGGACAAATATCAAAATCTTCAAACCATTTTTCGTATCGCTTGTTTAACTCTTGATAATAGCCATACAGCGAACTGTCGTATTCCAATTGTTCAAATTCGCGCCCTCTTTTTTGAATACGTTCCAGCATTTTTTCAAAAGACACACTTACATGAATCAATAAATCAGGACGCTTTTTAAAAGTTAGCGTATTGATTTCTTCTAACATGTTTTCCAGTAAGGCATCATAGACCTCTACTTCAATATCTGTTGCTCGTCCCAAATCTGCATTCAGGTGAAAAAGCAAACTGTCCTCATAAATTGAACGGTCAAGTACGTTATTGTTATGCGTAAGTGCTCTTTTAATGGAATCAAATCTCTTATTTAAAAAATAGATTTGCAACAAGAAGGCATATTTCTGTGGATCTTGATAGAAAAGAGGCAAAACCTCATTATCATCTACGCTTTCATAGAACGCCTCTGTTCCCAGCTCTTCTGCTAACATCTCTGTAAGTGAACTCTTGCCAGCTCCAATTGTTCCAGCTAATACTAACACTGCCATTTTTTCCTTCCTAACTTTTTGTATTCTTACTTCCAGAATACTATTTTGAAAAGGTCCATTGAGCTCATGAACACACTTTTTTGTTTTAAATCGCCTCAGCCCACAAACACAACATGTAGTGGCAAAAGACATTTTTAATTATATCACAACACAACATATAGTGCTTACTTTAAAAATGTAAGCAATGAAAACCTCAGGAAACTCAGACAATTTTCCATAAAAAAAATGACAAATAGCTTGTCATTTTTATACAAAACTTTGTGGTTCACTATCAATAAGAACTCTAACCTCTTTATTTTCACGTTTTTGTGTTAAATCAAGGACCTGATTTAAGACTTCTTCTAGTTGTTCCTCAAAGCGATACTTCACCAGTATCTGATAATGATAAAGATTATGTGTTCGCGCGATAGGTTTAGGGGTTGGTCCTAATATTTTAGCCTTCTCTGATAAACTTGCCTTAATGATGCTTGCTATCTCATAAGCTTTTTTTGCAACTGTATCCTCATTCTTATGACTCACTAAGATCTGAACCGTAAAATAATAAGGCGGGTAAGACAGCTGTTGACGGTAATACATTTCTTGACGATAGAAGGCTTCGTAATCTTGGTCTGCCACAAGTTTAACCGCATAATGCCCAGGATTAAATGTCTGGATGATAACTTCACCTTTTTTATCCGCACGTCCTGCACGTCCTGCCACTTGCATGAGTAACTGGAAGCTGCGCTCACTTGCCCGAAAATCTGGGAGATTTAAGCCAGTGTCCGCATTAATCACTCCGACCAGAGTCACATTAGGAAAATCCAGCCCCTTCGCAATCATTTGTGTGCCTAAAAGCACATCTGCCTCGTGACGCCCAAATTTCTTTAAAATTTTCTCATGTGCATTCTTTGTTTTTGTTGTATCCACATCCATACGTAAAATACGGATTTCTGGCAGAAGTTTTTCTAATTCTTCTTGGACCTTCTGCGTACCTGAACCATAATAACGTATTTTTCGACTTTGACAGCTCGGACAAACGTGGGGAATGTCTTCTTGATGGCCACAATAATGACAATTTAAAGTTTTCGTATCCATATGAAGGGTTAAAGAAATATCACAGTTTGGACATTCAACGACAAAGCCACACTCTCTACACATCACAAAAGAACTATAGCCACGACGGTTAAGCATTAAGATCACTTGTTCATTTCGCTCAATTTTTTCACGTATTTTTTGAAGTAAAATCTCTGAAAAATTGGCCGACTTGTCACTAAGATTATTACGCATATCTATGATTTGAACTTCAGGCAGGAAAGCCTTGTCGTTGGCCCGGTGGGTAAGGGTCAACAAATGATAAACATTTCGCTGCGCACGTGCTCGACTTTCGAGACTGGGGGTCGCTGAACCGAGAACTAACCGTGCCTGATGATATTTTGCACGTAATAAGGCAATATCTCTGGCATGGTAACGCGGACTTGAATCTTGCTTGTAGCTTGTTTCATGTTCCTCGTCAATAATAATAACTCCAATATTTTCCAAAGGTGCGAAAATAGCTGAACGTGCCCCTACAACAACCTGTGCTCGGCCTTCCTTTATCTTACGCCATTCGTCATACTTTTCACCGTCTGAAAGTCCCGAATGCATGATTGCAACTTTTTCTCCAAAGCGCGCAATAAATCGATTAGACATTTGTGGGGTTAGGGAAATCTCAGGAACCAGCATAATTGCAGTTTGTCCCTTTTCCAAAAAATGTTCTATAACCTGTAAATAAATCTCTGTTTTGCCTGAACCTGTAATTCCCTCAAGTAAAAAGGGCTTGTCTGCAGAAGAAACAATGGCATCAAAGGCAAGCTGCTGCTCATGATTTAAAACTTTCGCTTTATCAGGTACAACAGCTTCAAAAACGGCTGCTGTTCTTGAAAGCTCTTTTTCAGTCACTTCAACAAGTTCATGTTCTATAAAATACTTGATGATAGCCGAAGAAAATGGCAAGTCTTTTTGACGCACACTTGCTTCTTGGTTTAAAAGATAATCTTTCAATTCAGCTCTTTTTTTGGCCGCTTTGCCAATCTCAAAGGTGGCCAATTTGGCATTAGCCTTTAAATACTTTTCTGTTTTCTTATTTTCTTTTGACTTTGCAGAGTAACTAACGGCTAACTTTCCTGACTTGACATCTTTTAATGCTTGGACTTTTTGACTTTCACTCAACGTGCTCCATTTGGTTTGAATACCTTCTTGATTCGTCAGAATCTTATCATAGCTTGAATTCAATAAATTAGGCAACATCGCTTTCAGGCAAGAAATTTTGTAAGAAAATACAGTATGGCGCATGTCATCGGCCAAACGGAGTTGCTCCTTTGTCAAGACAGGTTCTAAGTCGAGCAGCTCAGCTATTTCTTTGAGTGCCTCTTCTTCCTGATCTACTCTTTCAATAACAATTCCCTGAACCAACCGATTGCCTTTACCAAAGGGAACATGGACGCGCATTCCTGGCTCAATCATCTCTTGCAATTCTGTAGGAATCGCATAAGAGAATGGTTTATCTGTCTGCATCAGAGGAACATCTACAATAATTCGTGCTGTTTTTTTGAACATTTTTCTCCTCTGCTTACTTTTTCTGTCTCTAAATAGAATAGTTTAATTATAGCAAAAAGAGATGACCGAATGTCAACTCTGAATTGAGGAAAAATAAAAACTTCCAAAGATTTTGTGTATAAACCTTTGAAAGTTTGGACCATTTTATTCAGCAGCAGCTGCCGCAGCTTTAGCTGCACGATTTCCTTTTTGTTTTGCTTCTTCTTCGGCTTCTTCTTTCGCGATTTGTTCACGGATAAGTTTTTCAGCCATTTTTTGTTGGAGACGTTCTAATTCACGTTTTTCTTTCAATGTTTCACGTTTAGCATCTGGAGAAGGGTGAATCGTTACCGTTCCTGCCGCAATTTCTTCCAAGGCTTGTAATGTACGTTTAACAGACTTGAATTCCATTGTAGGACGTTCGCCATCACGTAGTTCATGAGCACGTTTTGCTTCCAAAACCACGAGTGAATATTTTGAATCCACGTGTTGTAGTAATTTGTCAATTGAAGGTTCTAACATCATATCAGTTTCCTCTTTTCTTTTCTGTACGCTGTGGCATTGGACTTTAGGCACCAATGGGTTCTTCTTATTTGAAGCAACCTAAGCGTCTTTCAGCTAAAAACTCAAGCCTCTTGTTTTTAATTCTTACCGTCTTCGTCTAACTTCTCAATCATATGTGCATAACGTTCCATCACACGATCGACACGATAATGTTCTGCCTCAATAATCTTGATGACACGTTCTGCAGCAAGTTCAACCTTATCGTTGACAACAGCATAGTCGTATTCACTCATCAAGCGAATTTCTTCTTTAGCTTTCATCATCCGGTTATTGATAACTTCTGCGCTATCAGTACCACGGCCAACAAGTCGACCACGTAGCTCCTCCAAATCTGGAGGCGTTAGGAAGACAAATACACCATCTGGTACTTTCTCCTTAACTTGTAAGGCCCCTTGCACTTCGATTTCAAGAAATACATCCTTACCTTCATCCAAAGTTTGATTGACATAAGTTAAAGGTGTGCCGTAGTAGTTGCCGACATATTCAGCATACTCTAACATTTCACCTTTACGTATCATTTCTTCAAACTCTTCACGTGTACGGAAATAATAATCTTTTCCATCTATTTCACCAGGGCGTTGTGCACGTGTTGTCATTGATACAGAGTAATCAAAGTTATTTTCATTTTCAAAAATTTTCGCACGGACAGTACCTTTTCCTACTCCCGAAGGACCAGAAAAGACAATTAATAAACCACGTTCGGGCATCTTTTTAACCTCACTTATTGTTTACAATCTATTCTAGCAAAGTTGAGCTTGTATATCCACTTCACGTAACATAAAGTAACTTTAATTAATTTAATTGTAACATAATTTGATCGTTTATTCTTCTTTAAAATAAAAAAAGCACTCCTCGAGTACTTTTTATTTTGCATAGTCAATAGCTCGTGTTTCACGAATAACTGTAACTTTAATGTTCCCTGGATAATCCATCTCGTCTTCAATACGATTTTTCACATCTCGTGCAAGTATTACGATTTGATCATCTGTAAGCTTTTCTGGTTTAACCATGACACGGACTTCGCGTCCTGCCTGTAATGCAAAGGCACTTTCAACACCATCAAAACTTGTTGAGATATTTTCCAAATCACGCAGTCGTTTAATATAATTTTCAATCGATTCACGACGTGCTCCGGGACGCGCTGCACTTAAAGCATCAGCTGCAGCAACCAAAGTAGCAATATTACTGTTTGGTTCTGTATCGCCATGGTGACTCGCAATAGTATTAATAACGATTGGATTTTCCTTGTACTTACGTGCAAGTTCTGTACCAATCTCGACGTGACTACCTTCAACTTCATGATCCAGTGCTTTACCAATATCATGTAAGAAGCCGGCACGTTTAGCGAGAGTCACATTTTCGCCCATTTCACCCGCAAGATTTCCGGCAACATTTGCCACCTCAACTGAATGGTCAAGCACATTTTGTCCATAAGAAGTTCGGAAATGCAGGCGACCCATGATTTTCATTAAGTCTGGATGAAGGTTGTGAGCCCCAACTTCAAAAGCAGCTTGTTCGCCATATTCGCGCATCTTGTGATCCAATGCTTTGCGATTTTTCTCAACAAGTTCCTCGATACGTGCAGGGTGAATACGACCATCTTGAACCAATTGTTCCAAGGTCATTCGTGCAATCTCACGTCTAATCGGATCAAAGCCAGATAATACAACAGCTTCTGGAGTATCATCAATGATAACATCAATACCCGTCAAGGCTTCAAAGGTACGGATATTACGGCCCTCACGTCCGATGATCCGTCCCTTCATACCATCATCTGGTAAAGTCACTACTGATACTGTTTGTTCAGCAACCGAATCGCTAGAGACACGTTGGATTGCAAGTGAAACAATGTTTTTCGCACGTTTATCAGCTTCAGCATGTGCTTTTTCTTCGCTTGAACGAATAAGCTGTGCCATTTCTTTTGTTAAACCATCACGGGTTTCACTAAGAATGATTTCTTTCGCTTCCTCTTTTGTTAAAGCAGCGATACGTTCTAATTCTTCTTGTTTCTTTTCTTCAATTTCTAAAAGTTCTTGCTCACGTTTATTGAGTGTATCAGTTTTTTTAGAGAGCGCTTCCTCTTTAGAGTCTAAGCTACGTTCTTTGTTTGTAAGTTTATCATCCTTACGGTCTAGAACTTCTTCACGTTGTTTTAGGCGTTGTTCAGTTTCTTTTAACTCCTTACGATCTTGCTTAAATTCATCTTCGATTTCACGGCGTTGCTTTTGTTCTTCTTCACGAAGATTAAAGCGCGCTTCTTTCTTGAATGCTTCTGCTTCGTCCCTCAGGATCTCCGCTTCTTTTCTTACAAGAGCAGCATCACGCTGTGCATTTGCCGTTATCTCATTTGCCTTGTTTTCTGCCTGCATAAAAAGACTCTCAGCATCTTGCTTGTTTTTCTTAATATTTTGGGCATAAAAAATAAAGGCAATAACCAATACAATCAATAAGACAAGCAGAACGAGTGATATGACGTTCATTTGTCTCCTTTTATTCATACCTGCCCTATCGCGGTTCAATAGGGCAGATAGCTTGATTATAATTCATGTGTGTTTGCAGAGAAACACTCCCTATATTTTACCATTTTTTAGGATATGTTTCAATTAAGTATTTTACCGCTTTCAACTTTTTAACATTTTGATTTTAAAAGCATGATATTCTGCAGCGTGAGAGATCAATGATGATTATGAGTAAAATCAGTAAAGCTACAGCGTAATGGCATCCTTTATAGAGTTTTGATGACATAAAAAAACTGTGCATAATACACAGTTTTGTTGCTTAAAGTAATTCTTTAAGAGTTTCAACCTTGTCTAAACGTTCCCATGGAAGATCCACATCTGTACGACCGAAATGACCATAAGCGGCTGTTTGTCCATAAATTGGGCGGAGCAAATCGAGCATTTCGATGATACCAGCCGGACGCAAATCAAAGTTTTCACGGATAGCTGCCAATAAGATGTCATCAGAAACTTTTCCAGTACCAAAGGTTTCGATATTAACAGAGGTTGGTGTAGCTACACCAATCGCATAAGACAATTGGACCTGAGCTTTATCAGCCAAACCGGCAGCCACAATATTTTTGGCCACATAGCGTGCGGCGTATGAAGCTGAACGGTCAACTTTTGTAGCATCTTTACCTGAGAAAGCACCACCGCCATGAGGGGCGTACCCGCCATAAGTGTCTACGATTATTTTACGACCAGTCAACCCAGAATCCCCTTGAGGGCCACCAATAACAAATCGGCCCGTTGGATTAATAAAGTATTTTGTTTCATCATCAAGAAGGTTTGCTGGAATAACTTCCTTAATTACTTTTTCAATAACATCTTGGCGAATTTCTTCGTTGGTAGCTTCAGCTGCGTGTTGTGTTGAAATAACCACTGTATCTACACGCTTGACTTGACCTGCTTCATCATATTCTACTGTAACTTGTGATTTTGCATCTGGACGAAGGTAGCTAATCGCACCTGACTTACGTAAATCTGCTAATTTCTTCACCAGTTTATGGCTAAGTGAAATCGCAAGTGGCATGTATTCTTCTGTTTCGTTGGTTGCATAACCAAACATCATCCCTTGGTCACCAGCACCGATAAGGTCAAGTGGGTCAATGATTTTTCCATCTTTACCACGAACTTCTTCTGCTTCGTTTACCCCTTGGGCAATATCTGGTGATTGCTCTACAAGTGAAACATGGACACCGACTGATTTGTAGTCAAATCCATTTTCACTGTCTGTATAGCCAATATTTTTGATTGTCTCACGAACCACTCCAGCGATATCAACATAAGCTGATGTTGATATTTCCCCAAATACGTTGACTGTACCTGTGTAAACTACTGTTTCACAGGCTACGTGTGCGTCTGGGTCTTGTGCCACAATGGCATCTAGGATTGCATCCGAGATTTGGTCAGCAACCTTATCTGGATGTCCCTCTGAAACTGATTCTGATGTGAATAGACGTTTTTCTGACATTCTTTATTTCCCCTACTTCTTAAGTATTTTTCGGTTACAGGCTTAATGGTAGTGATTGCTCACTTGGAGACTGCTCTCCCGCCATCGGAAATTGTAACTCTTTTATTTTAGCACAAAAAGAGAATTTTTGATATACTTTGCCTAAATGAAAAATCCTTTAGATAAAAAAATTATTTTAGATGCTAATCCTTGGTTAAACGACGTTAAAATCCTTGATGAATCCATCTCAACACAGTTGGATGCCAAAACTGATGGTCAAGCCAATACTTTATATATGTCTGAAAAACAAACAGGTATTTATGGCCGTTTTGGGCGGGAATACTATGCAAGTCCTGAAGGAGGTATCTATATGACACTCCTCTTAAAGCCTGGCGGAGCCTTGGGGGCTCTGCCTAATTACACACTACTTGCAGCTGCAGCTGTCGTTTCAGCAATTGAAACACTCACCACAAAGAAAGTAGATATTAAATGGGTCAACGATATTTACCTCAATCATAAAAAAATTGTGGGGATTCTCGCAGAAGCTCAAGTCCAACCAGACACGAGTTTGCAGGTCGCCTTAGGCATCGGAATAAATTTTCATATTTCAACATTTCCTGAAGCAATCGCTCACAAAGCCGGATCATTATTTACAGAAACTCCTACAATAACACGCTCTGAGCTCGTTGCTAAAATCTGGTCAGAATTCCATCGTCTCTCTAAGCGGAACTTTTTTGAAATTTATAAATCTCATTCCTTCATTCTCGGGAAGACCGTGGAATTTGAGGAAAATAAAGTCTTATATAAAGGTACCGCAGTAGACTTAACGCCCTCTGGTCAGCTTATTGTTCACCTTGAAGATGGTCAGACAAAAATCCTCTCAAGTGGTGAAATCTCACTAAAAAAATGGACGTGATGGACGTCCATTTTTATTTTTTTCATTTATATTATGAGGAGTTTAGGAAATTCGGAATTATTATATTTTAAAAATCTGACCAATCATCTTTTTTTTCATCTTCAACTGGCTCAGCCTCTTTCATCTTACGGCCAGATGAGTGAGATGAAGATTTGCTTTGCCAACGGTCCGCATAGCTTGACCAGTTTTCTTCATTTGTTCTGCGGTAGTTTTGTCTCCCAGCATTACTTCCAGCACTTGGAATAATCCAACTGGCAATAAAGTATACAGGAATGAGGCTTCCCCAACTTCCGAAAGCTAAGAGGACATACAAGATACGCACAAAAGTAATGATGTCAGGGCTCCAACCAAAGTATTCACAGATACCTGCAATCGTACCCGTCAACATTCGATTGTTTGATGATTTTGTTAATTGTTTTTGAGACATTTTCTTTCCTTTCTAGAAGCTGTCCTTCGAATGATTAATGAGGGCTAGGTATTAGCCAGCTCGCTACGATATATACAAGTGCAAGTGTTCCAAAACTTCCTAAAGCGAAGAACACATACAAAATACGCATGAGTGTAATTATATCACGACTTAAGCCAAAATACTCGCCTACGCCTGCTATGGTCCCCGTAAGCATACGGTTACTTGATGATTTTGTAAGTTGTCTTTGAGACATATGTTTTCCTTTCTAAAAAGTTTGGAAGGATTTCTGCTTAGTCAATATCTTTAAGCCAGATTGTTCCTGATTTTGTTTCGAGTTCAAAGGTTAAAGTATCTGGGCCAGTACGAACGACTGCCGCACCATTACGACTCGCTTCAAAAGGATTATCCAAATTCAAGCGTGTTTTATAGCCACCAAATACTGTCCGTACATGTCCAACGAGGCCGAGATATTCTGGTACAGAAAGTTTCACATCGCCATTGACATTTTTCACCATTAATTTTCTTGGTGTATCTTGGTTTTGTGTCAAGAGAATATTCCCATTGACCAAATTGACATCTCCATCTTCAAAGGCTGATGTAACTCGGATGTTCCCGTTGACTGAATTCAGCTTCAAAACATTTGTTGAACCATCTAAAACTTTAATTTCACCATTTTTAATAGTTACGTTAATATCTTTATTGGTTGTTTCCACAAGTTCAACTTCACCATTGACTTGATCAATTTCCAAGTTATCCACTGCGATTTTTTCTACTTTGATATCCCCATGTGCAAACTTGAAATCAAAAGTTTCGTACACTTTTTCAGGCAAGTAAAGTTCCAAATTCACAGCTGTACGCAAGCTATCAGATGTCGTAATCTCTAAAACACCTTCGTTAACTTCGAGTTTTGTTTTTTCAGCCAGATATTCATCAATTTTTTCTTGGTCTACTGCACCGTAAATTCTGTATTCAGCTTTTACATGGGCATTTTCACCAGGATAAACGGAAATTTTACCAGCCTTAATATCTAAATTAACGGAATGAAAATCACCTTCAATATCTTTTTCCACAGTTTTTACTGTCGATTTTACTTTTGGAAAGCCTTTAGAGAAGTCGATATTGTCATCGATTGCTTTCGAAGCATCTTTGAACACCACTTTTCCTTTTGTTACGATTTGGTCCATGATACCTTTGAAGGAGTCCATAAAGTCAACCTCGTGGTTAACAAATCCTTCTGTATCTGTGTAGTTAAATTTTTCTTTATTTTCGCTGTGGCCTTCTTCAGCCATAGGATTTGATTTGTCAAGTAACTCTAATGCTTCGTCTTCAGTGATGATTCCCCGACGCATCAAGTCCATAATTCTATCTTTTTTATTCATTGTTGTTCCTCCTGTTATAGAACTGAGATCTGTCAATCTCTATATTTACATTATCCCATACTTTATTGTGGATAATCTCAGTCTTTGGACTGATTTTTTTCTTTAACTTTTTTCAAAAGGACAAAAAAAGGCTCTTACGAACCTTTTTTTATTTTTGAGGTTGAATATATGTGGATAAGCTTGCATCACTTGCTGATATCGTACGATAATTTACAACGTTAAGTCCTTTAACATTCATTTCGGAAACAAGAATTGAACCATCCTTATTTACTTTTTCCACAAAAGCAACGTGACCATACTCAGCAGAAGCTCCAGCTACGCCCGGTGGGAAACTTACCGCATAGCCCACTTGTGGAATAGTTGTTGTATAGTAACCTTGTGCGGCGCCGCTTGAACCCCAAACGCCACCATTACCCATGAATTGGCCAATTTTTCCGCCCAGTTGGAAGATACGGTTATACACATATTGTGTACAATTTCCCCAGGCATAGCTTGAGGCACCTGGGTATTGTTTCCCATCATATTCTGGGAATTTCAAATCACTCGGCATTGCTTCCAATAAGGGACTTGCAGGAGCATCAAGATTTTTAAACTCCTCTGACAAGTTTTCAATATCGTCATACTGGGTCAAGTTGTATTCTTTAATAATTTGAATAAGCTTAGCGGCATACTCTGGATCTGTAGCAAAGATACCTTGTAATGACCGTGCTGCGTCTTCAACACTGGCACTATTTACCTTCCAGCTTCCAGCATAAATCTTGCTGTTCCAAGTTGTTCCATGCAACATCAAGTTAATGTAATCTACAAGGGATTGGTCAAAATTTTCATAGGCACGGTAAGTTCCAGACGAAATTGTTACAGACTGTCCATTAAATGCACCGATAATATTAAATAAATTATGGTAGATTGCTGCGACATTACTATGTCCGTAGCCAGACTCCAGAATAGCTTGCGCAATAATTAAAGAAGCATAGAGATTGTTTTGGCCTGCAAGTTGTGAAATTCGAGGGGCAATACTTTTGATAAAATCTTCAGCAGTTGTAGTGTTAATTTTTGTCAATGGTGGTACTGCAATATTTGTTTTATTAAATTTCAAATCGCCATCTGTACTTGCCTGTTTATAAGTCGTTACCGCATCCTGTGCTGTATAATTGGCTCCAGAATAGACGGGAGCAACGTAATTATAGTTAGGTGCAGACGGAGCTGGTGCTGGTGTGCTCGGTTTTGGCGTTGATGGCTTTGGCTGAGAAGGTTTTGGTTTCTCTGGCTTTGGCTTCTCAGGTTTTGGTTTTTCTGGCTTCGGTTTCTCTGGATTCACGGGTTTTTCAGGTTCCGTGGGATCTGTTGGATTTGTCGGATCTGTTGGATCTGTTGGATCTGTCGGATCCGTTGGGTTTGTTGGATCTGTCGGATTTGTCGGATCCGTTGAGTCTGTTGAATTTTCTGTTTCACTACTCTCCAACTGCCCATTATCCCCAGCTTCAACCATGTTTTCCTCTGAATTCAGAGCTAGAGTGTCCAAATTCGTCACCGTTTTGATATCTGATGCGGTACTTGTTACACTATCCGCATGCGCATTGGCACCAAAAGCAGCGACACCTAATACTGCCGCTGCACTTAGAGCGACCTTTGGTAGAGCTTTGCGCTCCTTTACTTTCATATGTTTATATTTTTTTTCCGCCATTGTTAATTTCATCTCCTCAAATCAATCAAACTTTCTATTTTTTTTATAATCTTTTTTTAATAAATCGATAGGTCACTTTATTCTAACAAAAATTATTATCTAACTCAACCAATATGTGCGATTATTTTACAGTTGTTTCATTTATTTTACAAAGCCCCATTTCTACGGCTAATCTGCTATACTAACATCAAGGACAAAATCATGGAAAAATATATTATTACAAGTGATAAGGTGAAAATTTACTATAAAGTTGAAGGTGAAGGTCCTGCGCTTTTTCTGCTGCACGGCAACTCACAAAATAGTAATATCTTTAAACGACTTATCAAAAGACTAAAAGGTGAGTATACTTGTATTTCAATCGATACGCGTGGTCATGGAAAAAGTCTTTTTCTCGGAAAAAAACTTAGTTTTAATCGTTTAATGCAAGATGTACTTGAAGTGATGCAAGCTGAAAATTTGCAAGCCATCAATCTCCTTGGTTTCAGCGATGGCGCAAATATTGCAATGCTTCTAGCCAGCAAGTATCCTTCACGTGTACATCGTTTAATCCTAAACGCTGGCAATTCCACTTATGCTGGACTTTATGGCTTGGTACGCTTCACAGTAAAATCACTCAACTTTTGTGCACAGTTACTGCGTCGACCTTCACCTGCTTTGCAACTTCTTTTGGAAGATGTGCTCCAAAATATGAATGAATTAGAAAATATAACAGCTCCCACACTTGTCATCAATGGCCAGTTTGACGTGGTGAAAACCGCCCATGCTCATGATATTGCAAGGCACATTCCTAATAGTCAGTTTTTTATCATTCCTGGGGGCAGCCATCTAAGTTTCTATTTTCGTCCCACAAATTTCAGTCGGATTGTCCGACATTTTCTAGAGGATACCTGGAAACCTCCTGTTAATAAATCCCTCAATAAAAAAACCACTTGAAGCGGTTTTTTTATTTTTAAAGTCTTTGACCGTTAGATGCAATGACTTCCTTGTACCAGTCAAAAGATTTTTTCTTAGAACGTTTTCCTGTCCCTTGGATTTTATCATCCAAGTCCACATAAATGAAACCATAACGTTTACTCATTTCACCGGTTGAGGCAGAGACAAGGTCGATACACCCCCAAGGCGTATAACCCATCACATCAACACCATCTTCGACTGCTTCTTCCATAGCAATAATGTGTCGACGTAAATAGTCGATACGGTAATCATCTTGAATACTACCGTCAGCTTCGACTTTATCGATAGCTCCTAATCCATTTTCTACTATAAAGAGGGGAAGCTGATAACGCCCATAAAGATCATTTAAGGCATAACGTAAGCCATCAGGATCAACGGCCCATCCCCATTCACTTTCTTTAAGAAACGGATTTTTTACACCCCCGAGTACCATATTTCCACTTGCTTCAACCCCTTCTTGGGTTTTCGATTCTACAGTTGACATATAGTAACTAAAACCGATGTAATCGACTGTTCCTTTTTTCAAGGTGTCCAAATCTTCTTTCGTAATCTCTAAGTCTTCTGTTTTAATCCCATATTTCTTATGCAGGCGATGTGTAAAGACAGGATACTCCCCTCGGACTTGCACATCATTACAGAAGTAATTGAATTCTTGAATACTTTGTTGAGCAGCTATCTGATTCACAGGATTGGCATCAAAGGCATAAGTGGTTGAATAAATACTCATACAGCCGATTTGCAAATCTTTGTTCAAGGCATGACCAAATTCTACAGTTAAAGCACTTGCAACAAACTGATTGTGCCAAGCTTGGAAGACGTTCTTTTTGTCATTTCCACCATTTGAAGGCACTAAACCTTGCCCCAGAGCCGCAAAGAAGGTTGCAGAGTTGATTTCATTGAAAGTCATCCAGTATTTCACTTTGTCCTGATAACGTTCCAATAAAACTTTTGCATAACGGACATAGAATTCAATCAATTCACGATTTTTCCATCCGCCATATTCTTTAGCAAGATGAAGTGGCATTTCATAGTGAGAAATTGTGACTACAGGTTCGATATTGTATTTCAAACATTCATCAATCAGTTGGTCGTAGAATTTCAGACCGGCTTCATTAGGCTCACTTTCGTTCCCCTTCGGAAAGATGCGGGACCAGGCCACAGAAAAGCGATAAGCTTTAAAGCCCATCTCCGCGAATAAAGCAATATCTTCTTTAAAATGATGGTAATGATCAATCCCTTTGTGGTTGGGATAAACATACTTGTCTTCATCAATGGTCCAATCAAAGTCTGGTGAATTGAGAATTGCTAAGCGTTCTTTTCCGCCCGGCATCGCATCTGCGACAGAAAGTCCTTTCCCATCCATATCAAAGGCACCTTCCAATTGATTAGCAGCTGTGGCACCGCCCCATAAAAAATCTTTTTTAAATGTCATTTTATTTCTCCCTTAAAATATTTTCGCCATTTGAGGCAATTACTTCTTTGTACCAGTCGAATGATTTTTTCTTGGAACGTTTTAATGTTCCTTTACCCTCATTGTCCATATCCACATAGATAAAGCCATAACGTTTCCGCATTTCTCCAGTCCCTGCGGAAACCAAATCAATACAGCCCCAAGGTGTATAACCCAGGAGGTCAACCCCTTTATCAACTGCGCGGCTCATCGCCTGGATATGTTTTTGGAAATAATCGATACGATAATCATCATTGATTGTCCCATCTGCTTCGACCTTGTCTTCCATGCCTAATCCGTTTTCGACGACAAAGAGTGGGATTTCATAACGGTCATACAAGTCGGTTAGAGTATACTCCAAACCTGTCGCATCAATCTGCCAACCATATTCACTGGCTTCCAAGTAAGGATTTGCTGCACCACCCATCAAGTTCCCCATCGAAGGCTCTGCCCCTTCTTGAGTCGTTACGCAAAGTGTCATATAGTAACTGAAAGTGTACATATCAACCCTTCCTTCTCGGAGCAGCGCATCATCACCTTCTTCTTTATGAATGTCAATATTTTTATTTTGGAAGTATTTTTCGATGAGCGCGGGATATTTTCCTTTGACTTGGACATCACCGACAAACTTATTCACAAGCAGATCGTATTCTTTGGTTTGCAAGACATCTGCTGGGTTTGGTGTAAGAGGGTACATGGTCAAATGCGCAATCATACAGCCAATCTTAAACTCTGGATTAATCTTGTGGCCCTCAATTACCGCTTTTGCACTGGCAATAAAAGTATGGTGCAAGGCTTGAAATCTTTTATGCTCATCCTCTGGAATCGCATTAAGCGCAAAATCACCATGTGGATGAAGGCCTAAAACCGTAAGTTCCCCGTGGGGCATTGAACCAAAATTAAGTTCGTTAAAAGTGATCCAATACTTGACTTTATCTTTGTAGCGCTCAAAACATACTTTGGCATAATTCACATAGAAATCAATGGTTTCGCGGCTTAGAAAGCCATCGTATTTTTCCATCAAGCCCAGTGGAATTTCAAAGTGACTGAGTGTAACCAATGGTTCAATGCCATGTTTCAAGCATTCATCAAACACACGATCATAAAAGAGTAAACCTTCTTCATTAGGTTGAGTTTCGTCTCCTTGAGGGAAAATTCGTGACCAGTTTATACTCAGTCTGAATATTTTAAAGCCCATTTCCGCAAACAAAGCAATATCTTCTTTGTAATGATGATAAAAATCAATCGCCCGATGTGAGGGATAATATATCTCCTCATCAAGCACAGGTGTAAAATGACGTTCCTTGTTTTTTCCACCTACTGTTTTCATATCAGCCACAGACAGTCCTTTACCGCCAACATTATAAGCACCTTCTGCTTGATTGGCCGCGATAGCTCCGCCCCATAAAAAGTCTTTTTTAAAGCTCATCTCCATCTCCTTTTTTATACTGGCTGAACGACCAAGTCATCCGCTGTTTTTACAATCCCTGTTAATAACTCTTCTGCTTTATGAATAACTGTCTTGTCAGTTATTACAATATCCTCAAAATCACTGCTATTGGTTACAATAATCGGTACTTGTGTACTGAAACCTTCAGCTTCAATAGCTTCCATATCAAACTTCAGCAATAAATCCCCTTTTTGAATCTTTTGACCTTGTGAAACGAAGGATTCAAAATATTTCCCTTCCAGCTGCACTGTATCAATACCGACATGGATAAGGAGCTCTGTTCCTTGATCTGAAATTAAACCTATAGCATGTTTTGTAGGAAAAACGGTCATCACTTGTCCATCAAAAGGTGCGTAAACTTCACCAAGTGTCGGCTCAATTACTGCTCCTTTGCCCATAACACCAGCTGAAAAAGCTGCATCATTGGCTTCAGATAATGGAAGGACCTTGCCTTCTAAAGGAGTCGCAATATGTTCTTCACCTCCTGCTTGTGATACACGTTTTTGACTTTTTGTTGCTTCTTTTGGTTGTTCTTCCTCTGAGCTTTCATCTTCAAAACCAAGAATCCATGTCAAAACAAAGCCTGCAATTACACCAATGATTGCTAAAATGATCATCTTAACTGCTCCCGAAATATCACCATCTAAACTGATATTTGTTGTGAAACTAAAGACACCTAAGCCGCCCATTGTGTAACCTTTTATGCCCAATCCCATAGCAAAAGCACCAATAATACCACTTACCACACATGAAGCCCAGAAAGGACGTTTCTTTGGAAGTGTTATCCCGTAGATGGCTGGCTCTGTTACGCCAAACCATCCTGAAATGAATGCAGGGATTGCTAACTCACGTAATCGTTTGTCTTTTGTTTTCAACATCACTGCCCCCACTGCACCAGTCTGAGCAAATGAAGCACCTGATGCTGCAATAAGTAATGCAGTTGGCTCACCTTGCGCTAAAGAAATGATGGCAAAAGGAATGATTGCCCAGTGTAAGCCAAACATAACCAAAATTTGCCATGTAAAACCTAACACCAGTCCAAAGATAATGGGACTGAAACCTTGCAAGGCAATAAGTCCTTTTCCTAAAGCATCAGAAGCAATATTCATGACTGGTCCAATAATGAGGAAACCTAAAGGAATTGCAATCAAAGCTGTAAAGAAAGGTGCTAAGAAAAGTTTCACTACGTCAGGGATAATTTTCTTGAGCTGTTGTTCAAGAAAAGCCGCAAAAGCTGTAATAGCGATAATCGGCATGACGGATGAACCATAACCTGCTGCTGGCACTGAAAATGGTATTCCAAAGAAGTTTAGCCCCCCACTCTCAGCGAAGGTTTTGGTAACTGCTCCATCCACAAATCCAGGATAAACCAAGGCTGCGGCAATCATCATCCCAACAAAGGGTGAGCCGTTGAATTTTTTCATCGCGGTATAGCCAATAAAGATTGGTAAGAACAAGAAAAGTCCATCGCCCATAGAATTAAGGACAGCATAGGTTGAAGAAGCTTGGAAACTTGCACCCAGTGCAAAGGACAAAATCGCATTCAATCCTTTAATCATACCTGCTGCTGCCAAAGGTGCTAAAATAGGCTGGAAAATTCCCGAAATCATTTCGACAAACTTATCGAAGATATTTCCTGTGGCTTTTGTCTGAGAAGAATCTGTCTCTAGCTTGCCGATAATATTATCCACATCAGCGCGGACATCAGGAACATGGTTCCCAATAACGACTTGGTATTGTCCACCGGCTTGCATGACCGTGACCACACCATTCATCTTCTTCAGTACTTCTGTATTCGCGATACTTTCGTCTTTTAACTTAAAGCGTAGTCGCGTAATACAATTTGTCAATGAGAGGATATTTTCTTTCCCTCCCACATTTGCTACAATGTCTTTTGCAAGAGCTTCATATTTGCCCATCACAAACCTCCAAATAATATATTTTTTAGAGGTCTCGCCAACTTAATGTCACGATCCATTTGTTACCAAAGTTTAGTTTTATTGGATTTTCTCCAAGATACGTGCCAAATGCACGGTCATATAAATCTGTTCGCTTTCTGAGACTTCATAATCCCTTGTTTGCTTTAAAAATTCGCTCACTTTACGTGTGCCAAGATAAGCTTTGGGATATTTGCGCATAATAAGAGCAAAAAGTTCCTTATCGGTTTCTTCTACTCTGGCACTCCCAGCTAAAATTCGCTCCGTAAAGAATTTGAGGTGCGTAATGAAGCGTTGGAAGTAAATATCTTGTTCATCAAAGGTGATTTTTAAGGTATACTTTAATGTCGTTAAAATTTCTTCCATAAGCTTGGTCAACTGCATCGCGTACTCATGACCAGTACCAAGTGTACCGTTCACGATATGCATGGTCAGAAACCCTGCTTCGTCTTCTGGCAGTTCTACACCGAATTGTTCTTTTACCTTTTCCAATGCTTTCAGACAGATTTTAAACTCTTCTGGAAAGAAACGTTTAATATCCCAAAGCAGGAAATTCTTTACTGAGATATTTTCTTCGGTCCGCAGAAGTGCTGCATGAAGATGATCCGCAAAAGCAACAAGCGTTGTGTCTGAAACTTCCTTATCAAATTTAACTTTAACCTCAGACAAAGTCACCATCGACAGCTCAATAATAGTACTCGGTATCTCATTTAAAATCTCCGAAAAGCTCTGTATATCCGAGCTGGCTTTTAGGCCAAAAATCTTTTCGATTTTATCAACCTCAACGGCTTGACCTATTTTTTTCTTGAATCCAATACCCAGCCCCATAAGGATGATTTCTTCATTTCTGCTATTAATTGCTATGACCACGTTATTATTTAGGATTTTTCTGATTTCCACAATTTTCCCCTCATTTCACAAAAATAGACCCTATCGCCCCTATGACAAAAATAGAGTACGATAAGGTCTAGCTTAACTTAATAATCACTATCCGTTTTTATGAAACCGCTTTTATATTAGTATACTGTATTATCAAAATCTTGTCAAGGATAAATTTTAAAATAAAAAAAACAGCTAAGCCTAGCCGTTTTTTTATTTTTTTTGTTGAATCAAAGTTTTGAGTGTATCTGTCAGTATTCCTTCAAATTTTTCGGTATCTTTCGTAATGTCGATGCCTTTTTCTAAAGAAGCTGCTGCACTCCAGCCAATCGCTTCAGTAATTGCTGCAGCTATTGAAGCATTGACCACACTACCTACACCTGGAATCAAAGTAGCCAACGATCTTCCGATGTACGGAATCAATGTCACTCTTATAAAGTTTACAACAAATTTATCACTGAACTTGACGTCATAAATTTTATAAATATTTTTCAGCATCTTTAACTGAATAGGTACTAAAATTAAGGCATCGGCAATAGGTATCGGTAGAGCACCTACACCTGCAGCAGTAATTGAGGCTCCATGAATGGTTCTATGAACCTTAGAAGCTTTATCACTGCTTATAGATTTTTTAACCGTTTGAGGTATTTGTCCGTTCATTTCTTTTGAAAGTTCGGTATTCTTACGTTTTTTTATCCCTATCATCTCTCCCCCTCATTTCTTCACTATTGATGGTTTGAGCGGTATCACTCTAAATAGCAGATTTATCCTGCGAAACAGAGGATCTTTGCTCTTCTTTAAGTTTAACATTTTCTTTCAAATTTTTGACTCAAACTGCCTTCATTTATTTATATTAAGCAGTTCGCTACTGCTAAAGCTCAAGTGTTAAACTTGAAGTAGATAGCTGTGGATTAGTTCCCAACTCCAATCGCTTGACGATTAGTGAATGGCTCTAGCCACAGCTTTTTGTTCAATTGGTAATTAGTTTGATAACGCTAGACGTTTTATATCTAATATGGCTACAAGACAAAAAGTGCGTGGAGTTATCACTGTGAGCTAAATTTTATCTAGGAGAACTATATGACATTTTATGTTGGAATCGATGTTTCTAAATTCAAACATGATCTCGCAATTCTTGAAGACTAAGGTGAAATCATCACAAAAAACTTACGCTTTGAAAACTCCTCTCAAGGTTTTCAAATTTTAAAAGACCATTTGGAATCTCTCGAAAATCCAATTTCTGAAATCCATATCGCTCTTGAAGACACCGGACATTATGGTGATAACCTCATTGCATTTCTTCAAAAGTTAAGTTACTCTGTATTTACATATAATCCATTGCTTATCAAAGAATTTGTCAAATCACAGACACTCCGTAAATCCAAGACAGATAAAAAGGATGCCCTTGTAATTGCTCGAAAATTACTCACTGACTCTTATTCTGAACGCTTTATCGTCGAACCTCAAATGCGTGAACTCAAAGAATTAACACGATATCAAAACCGCCTCATACATGACCGTTCTAAGGCCAAAACTTTGTATGTTCGTGTATTAGATATTATCTTTCCTGAACTAGCGAAAATCGTGACAAGTCCTCACAATCAATACGTTTATTAGCTTCTCCCAAGATATCCCTCAGCTTCAAAGATTAGACATGCACATTTTAATTCGTTGCTCAAAATCAAACGTTTAAAAGCAGATAAAGCTAATCAAATCCAACAAGCTGCTCAAGATACAATCGGAAATCCATCATTCGCTCTACAACTTGAATTGACTCAACTTATATCAGCCATTCGACATCTTACAAGTCAAATTGATGAAATTCAAAATCAAATCAACTCAATTTTACACGAACTCGACTCTCCTATTACTTCAATTTCAGGTATCGGAGAGCGCTGGGGTGCTACCATCTTAGCTGAAATTAAGAACATCAATAACTTTAAGAATCCTGCTCAGCTCCAAGCCTATGCGGGACTTGAGCCTTCTATTTATCAATCTGGAACTATGGATACTACTGGGCGTATGGTGAAGAGAGGTTCTCCTTATCTTCGTTATGCACTGATGCTCGCAACAACATGTGCATGTCGCTTCTCACCGCATTTCCAAACCTACCTCGCCCTGAAACGAAGTCAAGGTAAGCATTATTACGTAGCCATTTCTCACGCTGCTAAGAAGCTCATTCGAGTAATTTTTCATCTCCTCAAAACTAATCAAACCTTTGATGAAAACAAACTAGCCTAAATAAATCCGCCCTCCCTCCACAAAAAATAATTTTTTAAACTTGCACTCTTGCAAGACTTTTTGTGTGCCTTCAACTATTTGTTAAACCTTTTAGTTTCAAGACACCTTATTCTTGATTTTTAATATAGTTTTTAATTTTTTGATAAGAAAAAAGAAGTTATATCTCATAACTTCTTTTTGGTATTATTTATTTGCTTTCTTAAAGCGGAAGATAGAAACGACTGTAGCCAAAGCTATAAGGATTAGTCCTAAGATGATGCTCATCATCGTCATTCTTTCATTCTCACCTGTGGCAGGTAAAGCGTGTTGTGTTGTAGATATTGTTCCTTTATTATTGTTTTTATTCTTAGAATCTGATTTCTTCTCAGGTTTTGGTTCAGGGAGCACCGGATTCACTTTATTTTTAGTATACACGTAAGTTACGGTTTGAATTTGTTCTGTGAATTGACCAGTTATATTACCTTGAACCTCTTTGAAAGTGTAACCTTTAATTTTTTTCTTTTCAGTACTATAGCCTTCTCCAACAGTTCCTGATTTCACAATATCTTCTGTGATTTTATTTCCATCTGTATCTACATATTTAACAAGAACCGTTCCAGTTACATGAGGAAGTTCACTCTTGGAATAAACATAAGTGACTGTTTGGGCTTTATCTGACAGAGTCCCTTTTCCATTAGTTGGAAGCTTGCTTTCGTCTAAAGTATAACCATCAATTGTTAACTTATATACATCCGTAGTAGCATCATAGGAATCACCTACATTACCACTGATAGTTTGAGGAGAAACGCTAGGAATTGCGTTTCCATCTTCATCTACATAACTTACCGTAACATCTGCGGCTTTGACTGGATTCTTAGTATACACATAAGTTACCGTTTGTACTTGATCAGATAAAGTACCTTTGGCATTAGCAGGAAGTTTGCTTTCGTCTAAAGTATAGCCATCAATTGTTAACTTATATACATCCGTAGTAGCATCATAGGAATCTCCTACATTACCACTGATAGTTTGAGGAGAAACGTTAGGAATTGCTTTCCCCTCTTCATCAACATAATTTACCGTAACATCTGCGGCTTTGACTGGATTCTTAGTATACACATAAGTTACCGTTTGAGCTTGGTCAGATAAAGTACCTTTGGCATTAGCAGGAAGCTTACTTTCATCTAATGTATAACCATCAATAGAAGGTTGATATTGAGAGGTAGTAGTATCATAAGCTTCTCCAAGTTTGCCGGAAATTGTTTGTGGCGCATGTAATTCTTTACCATTCTCGTCCTGATAAATTACTGTAAGGTCTGCGGCTTTGTCAGTAAACGGACTAAAATACAAGGGGCTCCATTCGTATGTACTACTACCGTATCTATATGTATGCTTAACAGCAACAACACCCTTATTATCTGGAATTGCTTCCATAATTGGTTTTACAGAAAAAGTTGTTACAATAGAGGTTTTTTTAGGAATTGTACCCTCCACTAATACATTAAATGCTTTTACTAACTCTAAATTTGCTGGAGCACTGTCAGTAAAGGTTACTCCATCAATAGAGTACTGTATTTTATACAAGTTTGAAGATGAGAGGCTTACAGTAGGTACTGAAGCAAGTTTCCCGTAGTTTGTTAATATAAAGCCATCAATATAGTCATTGACTGTAAAAGAATCTTCAGTGAGTGTTGTTGTTTTAACATTAATATTTTCAGGATTATCTTTATTTACTCTAAGACTCCAGACAAGTTGTCTGTTACCGGAATCATCAATTGGTTCTTGCTGATATGTTGATTGCGCATAAGATGTATTCGCATTTACATAAGCAGAAGCCTGAGCTTGTGCAATAATACTTGGGAATAACAACACTGCACTAATGAAAAGTAATACCGCTATACGGATTTTCTTCATACCTCTAAATAAGCTATAAAATGAAATACGCTTTTCTTGATTTTTAATGTAGTTTTTCATTAATATTCCTTTGCTGATTATTTTAATTTAAAACTTCACTGTCTACTTACAGCTTTTAGAGTGTTGGTAAAATGTTAATTTTCTCGACACACAATGCCACTAAAGGTTGAAATTAAGGCATTTATATTATTATCTAACATCCTAAAATTGATTACTATTAAAAAGTAGTACCTCTACATTTTATCATGAAAGTGTGATATACTTGAGTTACGTTATAGTAACAAACATAAACAAGAGTCAGTAAAATTAACATTTTGTTGACTCTTGTTTTC
>Ga0153949_1000046_pt1 | contig 45945 bp, 67 predicted proteins | sample TSNJ033MetaG_FD_104705 | JGI IMG/M metagenome (GOLD analysis project Ga0153949, IMG submission 104705) | Attine ant fungus gardens microbial communities from New Jersey, USA - TSNJ033 MetaG | ecosystem: Host-associated > Fungi > Mycelium > Unclassified | place: USA: New Jersey, Wharton State... | reverse complement strand
GTCATGGGCAGTTATTCTAATGATATCATGAATAGATAGGCGTTTGTCTAACTATCGTAAAACACTATCTATGTATAACCATACCATATCATTATGAGCACAGAATATTCCGCCAGGCACTACCTCCCACATCGCTTAAAACGCGTTCCACTTCACCTTGTTCAATGTTCAACAATACTCTCCGATCGTCTTCATGTTTTCGAGCTACTATGGCTCCTTCCTCCACAACTATAGCCCTTGATGACGATAGCGAATCACGTACCATGAGCAGTTCGTTTATCGTCGGTCTTGTCTTGGGATCTGAATCAGAGGGTATAACATCCATATATATCAAATGCTGGTGACAAATCTGCAAAATAAAAAATGAGAAATGAAAAACCTGACAAGTCTTAGCTCCTCGCTTACTTCTCCCCACTTAATTTCCTCAATACCCTCACGTTTCATGCATTTCACCAGCGAGGCAAGCATGAGGCGTTCATGGAAGCTACAATCCTTCAAAAACGCTGTCACAGGATTGTGTTGCATAGCCCGGAATACTTCCTGGACATCTTTTATCGTTGCCAACCTTTTATCTGGCTGAGCAAGCTCGATTGTCCGTCTTCCATTTCAAAAAAAATCAGCCTCAAACTGTGTGTAAAAAAGACCCAATTCTTACCTGCATATGTCTAATACTCTTCGAGCGTCACCGCTGATACCACTAATCTTCATGGACGCCATCGTAATAGCCTTGTCCTCAATTACATCTATATTCTCTCCATCCAGACTTTCTTTCGCAGACGTCAGCCGCGCACGAACAATGGTCTCCAGTTGTAGTCGAGTATATGGCTGAAAATTGATTCGTATCATCCCTATTCACCGATGAAAGACTTAGTCTTTGACTAACTCAGCCTTAATGTGGACGAACCCAATCGACTTCTTACTCGTCCTGTCATCACCCTTTCTGGCAGATCCATTGTGTTAGCGACAGCGATGACAACGAGCTTGCTCCCAGCAAGTGTCGGCCAGTTGAAGAAATTATAAACAACATCCTGTTTACTGGTGACTAGCTGGTCTAGTTCGTCCATTAACACAATGCTATAGAGAATTCACTGTCGATTCAGTTGGATGTAAGGGGCCGTACCCACCACGCGTGACCTACAGGACCTCGTCCTGCACCACCACTAAAATATCGAGTAAGGGCCTTGAGGCTTTCCTTAGACGAAATGGTGAGATGGCCATCTCTTGAGACGTCATGACCAGACACAGCCTCCCAGAGTAGACAGTACGCTGCTGTTGGCTCTGGTAATCGCAGACCGTTGATCTCAACAAATGTGAAGGGGTTGGTTTCCTGTAGAAATATCAACAATGAATAAAAGTTGTTCAAAGAGATCGATTTACATTAGCTTGTGCCATCGCCGTGAGTTCAGTTATAACTGAATGTACGGTCGCAGTTTTCCCTGTACCAGGAACCCCGGAAATATCTACTCAGCATAGAACATCAGCCTTCTTCTGCACTAGTTATCAAGAGCGTGCACTTACAAACGCAGCCTCCACTCCCTTCCTCCAGCAACTCACCGACGCACCTTAGCACGTTGTCAAATTCCGTATCTCTACAGGGCAACGAATCAGGTCGATTCCCAACATGCAGCATGTGCATTGCACGCAGCCAAGGATCTTTTGAACCCAAGTTTGATTGCGAACTGCTCCAATTGATACAAGGAAAAACTCGTGGTCGAATGGTGAATTTCTGTTTCTTTTTGGAAGGAGAGAGCTGAGCCCCTAATTTTCTTCCTCGAACGGCAGCTGCTCTCTTGGAATGAGGTGTTGGTTGCGCGAGGGGTTTCACAACTGTAAGGCGCTTGCGCGGAGTTGCTGTAGTCGATTTATGAGGAGAGGATGCGCCTGAGAGATCCCGACGAGCATGTTTCTTGCTTGGTGTTCGTAGAGTCATCGCTACGTCTTCTTCCTGTTCCTCCTGTTCCTCTTTGTCCTTTTCATCTTCGGAGGCTTGATATTCGTCTTTTGACTCGATGTCATCCTCAGACCCTTCCTCCTCAAGCTTCCGCTTCCTTCCAGCACCACTACCTCTCTTTGATTCCTTTATTTCAACATTCCAAGGTATACCACTGCCCCAAGATGTGTCCTCTTCATTGTCATCCGTAATGATAGGGGGCTTGGTGAGAGATAGAACAGACTTGCGATGTGCATTCCAATGAAAGTCATAAAAGAGTCCACGGTAAGAGTCCACAGCCAAATTACAAGAGAAAGCTTCTTCTGCGTCTTCCTCTTCTTCGTTATCGCTCTCGTCGTCAGAGCAATGGGCTGGATTCTTTCGTCCAGCATCTCGCTTTTGCGTAAGAGAGCGTTTGATGCTTTTCAAAAGTCGACTTTTGCCAAAAACAGTACAACGCGAGACGACCACTTCAGGAAGGATGATCTCGTTCGATTCGAGTCCATAATAAACCTCATTCTGCCCATCAACAATAATTTGTCATTTTGGTGGCAGGATACTTGCAATTTTAAATTTACGCACCTGTGCATGTTCGCGTTTCGCCCGTATAGAGGCCATCTCCGTCGGCCGCAAAAACCAATGTACTCGAATCCTCATCTTGTTCGAATCCACTTCCTCCCCAACTCCATTCTTGTCTACACATTCCCACATAGCGACAATCACTGCTACACTAGGTGGTCGCCTCACTCTATAAAGTACATCCGTCTCGACGAGAATTGTATCTCCAATTTGATAAACCTCCCTCTTCTCATCAATCTTCACGCGCTTCTTTGCGCCCCTGTATATTTTGTATTTTTGAGTACCCATATTGAGAGCATCGTAGAATCTCGTTTCTAGACTGGATGTGTCGTCTTCAGAGAGTTCATCACGCTCATCTTGGAGCAAATCTAGATCCGGATTCAAGGTTCGTGTGTAAATGGGACTTGAAGTCCAAAAACAGTCGAGTTTTGTGGTGGACTTTCCAGAAGGTGTCGCAAGAGGTTGAAAGCGCTTTGAGCGACGTATCGGTGTTGCAAGGATGGTGTCCTTGGGCATGGCGGTTCAGTCGTTTAGACGCGTGACATCACGCAATGATCGATGGTCGAAATTGATATATATATAGGTACAATAAGCAGCAACAATTAATACTTTTAGTACAGCAACAGAGGATTACTAAAGGGTGAATGAAGGATTATAGTAAGTTGACTTCAAGCATAACGCGTGCACCATGGTATTAGAGATAAATAGCGTCAGAAGTAGCAGATCTGGTCTCCATCAGCGGGGATAAAGAGAACCGGAAAGAAGACCGACGTTCCAGGGCTGAGAAGACTGAGTCTGGGCCAAACCATGAAAGGATCTATGTGACCTCCATGATAGAGAGCTCCAGGATACGAAATAGACTTGGGTCTTTCATCTCTTCAGACCATCCAATGATCTCTCTCCAATTATATCCATTAGCTTCTTTTTCTCCAGCCCCAGCAAAGTTGCCTGATTCCTCGTCAGTCAGGCCTCGCCAGATAAGGAATAGTCGAGTGAAGACACATGGGTCTGCCGCGACAGTTATGTCAATTGCGGCTGCAATCTTTGCTGGACTCAGAAAACGGTATGCGATATTCTTATGCAGAGACCATGCAGCAATGTTATTGCTGGGAGACGATGATCAACAAAGAAGCTCGTTCTGAGAGAATGACGTACTTGATAAAGTTTGTACGGGCATGGATTGATAACCCAAGTTGGTCCAAGACATTCTTGAGATGTAACAGGAAGTCCCTGAACGGCATAGCAAATCCGTTTCGTGGGGCAATAAAGGAATTCGGCTCAATCATAGATGCATCTGGGCTGAAACCTCATCTCAACAAGCGTGCTGAGTTGAGGCTGGCACACACTCACGTTGCTTCGTAATATAAAGCAGTTGTCACGGTTTCGCTATCAAAATGCTCCAGTGCCCCTCCTGGGTGACTGCGACAAAAAAATTTGACTTTGTTAGGGTCACCATCGAGGGATTCTGCCGGTGGCCAGGTCATGCTCAGCTTCCAAAACGCAGAGGTTTGCAAGACGAGGTCACAATATTGGATGATTGGACAGATAACACTTAATTGACATCTGGCGACTGGAGGTTTTGATGCAATGGCCAGGCGGCTAATCATTCGAGAATCAAACATGGCTTCTGGAGCATTCTCTGAACCATGTGGCAATCGAGTTCCCTGAAATTCGAGCTTGTGGTCATCACCTCGGTGAACGAGATCTAGCTTCCCCCAAAATTGTCCATCAACAACTGTACCATCGTCCATTCTCGCCATGTCAAGTTCGTCGGATACGACGGATACTTCGAGAGCAACATTCTGACCAGGTACAAGTTCTAGATTGAAAGTGGCCGGCATCTCAAGTACTGGCGGTGGTCTTGTGAGTTGGTTAGATCCGAGAAGCCTTGATTTCGGGCAAGATTGATACTCACGGTGGGGGACTGAAACAGAAATAGCTGATGAGCAATGGGTCAAGGCTTGTGATCGTCATCATAACTCACGGAGGCTCATCGGGTGGAGGAGGAGCATCGGTGACAATCTCCACACGCAAGCCCTGTACACCCATAATTGCGATTTGAAACGAGTCTTCGCCTGTCAGCTGAGACGAAGATCAACATCATTCTATACGCTGGACACCCGAACATACATAGATATACAGTCCTGCGACCAATCGCTATGTTATGCATCAGTTCAGCGTTGAAACAAAAAATGTCTGGTGACGAACAGCAGCATGCAGAGAGGCATATTCGACCGGAACGCGAAGATGGAACTGGGCGTCGGGCGGAGGCTTCGTCCAATTTCGAGCGAGATCCTCCAATTCCTGGGAAAATTGTCAAATACAGTTTAGGGAAAGGGAGGATCAAGAGACGGACAGCGAATGTGTTCGGAAGCTGTGCAGCCAAGATAAGATTATATACCGAGTAAGAAACATACAGGGTGAGAACTTACGAGATGCAGGGTCTCATGTTCACCACAAACGAGGGTGACTAGACGCTGACGGGCGATCGCCATTTGTGTAGTTGCTTGCTGGCGCAGATCGCCCTCTTTATTCTTAGGTTTGAGCTTTCCCCAGAAAGAGGATTGGGCGGGGGGGAGACCGGCGCTAGTGGATCTGTTGAAGAAAAGCATGTTGGCAGATAAGTGAGAGACTAAGAAAGGAGGGGCGCACGCAGGAGAGAGGAGCATGACAGAACAAGAATATCTTAGGGGCAATACTCATTTACTGGCTCAAGGGAAATATCACTGCAGTGCCACGATGTCCACACGAGGCGACACAAAAACCAGTCACGTGTGTCTTCTCGATGTTGCGCCAGACGATCACTGCGTCTCTCCGAAAACAATTCCATGTCGCTGCCTCGACACACTCCCCCCTCATCGTAGCCCCCGGCCCAGGCCTGCCTCCCTCTGCAGCTCCCCCTGCGCCCCCTCCAAAACACCAGCTCCTCACCGTCTCTCTGCCCGATCTCTCCCAGCCTGAGCCTGAACCCCCCATCCGTGTGGTGCGTCCATCATCCTTTCAGGCTATAGTAACCCTCAATTGCTTCTTTAGCCCCGAGTCCCCTACATGCAGGAAAATGTCTCCTTCCAGAATCATTCTCCAGTCAATTCTGAATTCCTCCCAAAAATGGTCGTCGTTGGTGGCTTGAGCACGTACCAAGGTGACGGCCCTACCCACAACCTCCAACATTTACGCGAGGATGAAAATATCATTGCCACTGTGCCTTCATCTACTGAGCAACCTCAATCCGAGCCTGGCCTGTTTGAGGACATCACAAACGACCTTGGTCTCCCTCCGCCCAAGCAGCTAAAGGCGTCTTTCTGGGAGGTCTTTTCGTAGTCTGTATTGTATACAATTCCCCACTATCCTAAGGGTCTCATCATCATTTCGTCCTCCGGAACCGATTGTGCAGCTAAATTATGAAAGACATAAATTTCCTTAATCGGTTTGGATCTCGATCAGAGAACTGGAGGATTTATCAGCGCAGAATTTCCAATCAAGAAACAATGTCTGATACTGCTACCGACCTATTCCCGAGGAGAACAGTACGTGATTGGCGTGATGCCTAACGGCGGCAGCAAGGTTTGTGTGACAATGTGTGACAGACGAAAATATTTACTACCAAATTATAATTGGCTGAACTGAGTTATGCATTTCCCATCACCAATTGTGCGGATCCGCTTGTTCCATGCCTCAGCGTCTCGGCGACATCTGGTCGCGCCACCACACCCTGTTTCTAATATGCGTCCTGTGATTTATGAGGATGCGCCCTCAGATCCTCAACCCCCAGCTCTCCTTTGCCATCCTTACTCTCTCTTCGAGTTCTCCAGCACGACATGTAACGACCAGGCATCCAATCTCGAACTCCAGTTTAGATTACAACGACAGCAACTAGATATATTCCATCACAAGTTCTGGTTGGATGTGAGTCCTCCTCCCTTCTTTTATTTACACGATCCCTTACCATGTCGAGCTCAGAGCAATTCTCGTTTCGAAGCGGCTAAAAATGCTATCCTTTTATCACTCCCTGAACCGACCACAACTATAGATAAAGAGGGTGCTTTATCTGAATTCTATAAACAATGGAATATGCAAGAGAAAGAACGGACAGATGCTTATACCGTTGAATGGCGTCGTCGTAATCGGACGCTCGTTCTTCTCGAATTTCGCATTCGGTATCAGAAATTGACATCACGTATTAGCAGTTTCTTGTCTTCTCCAGCAGGAAAGCAATAATGCCACCCATTCCACATGTCCAACGAGACTGTCGAGATTTGTACACAAACAAACTCTATTTAAACTCTATTTCATGTCTTCGACGATTGTCTGATTGTCTATTCAATGGACACGGAAGGTCATATCGATAGCCTTCTTCAGTGGGCTATATACCTTTTTAGAATCTACTGTATCAGACATCAAAGTGATTGACTTTGTATTAGCATCGAAATATATCAAGCAATTAGTGATACATGGAAACAAAATGACTAGTCAATGTATTATGACTGCTCCAAGGCTGCATCCTGGGAAGCCAACTCATTTACTCTCAGTACCAACTCCTCATTCAAATCATATTCGCCGAGTGCATCCATTTCTTGAACATAGTCGTTCATAATCATAGCCAGTTGTTCTGGTGACATCCCCGGCCATCTCAACGCTAGTTCTTCAGGCTGTGAAAGTTCAAGAGCTTCGTCAGGTTTCACCTCGTCAGGCTTCATCTCGACATCTTCATCCTTATCTCTGGACAGCTGGTAGGAGAAGACACCATACAGCGCAGTGCTCTTCAAAGACTCATCAACCTCTGCGTCAGACATGTTTGCCGTTTTGCGTATATCATTCCAGCTGCGTCTAGTCAGCTTCCGTTCTGTGCTCCTCATCTGAAAAACTTACTTGTCCTGGAGATACACCCGTCGCCAGATTGTCCGTAGAGCAGACTTTTTGCGCGCCTCCGGGAGAGTCTGAAGAAACTGTAAGCCATCATACCCAACTTTTATATATACTCATTACCGAGGCATGGCTAACAAGCTGCAGAGCTACAGCGTAGTCCTCCGGAGTCTCTTTATTGTCCTTCAGTGTTAATACATCAGCCATGTCCTCTACCGACAACACTTTGCCTTGTAGAAGTTGGCGAACAAAGTCTTTGAATACCTGTTCGCACATCAATTCAAGTCTTCTCACGAATCAGAAGTATAACTCACGTATAGTATGCCTCTTCTCTCAGCCAACTGAGTAGCCTTACTTGCCACAACGATGTCAACTTGGTCCTCAAGAGGACGACGTCCATGTGGGCCTGTCAAAACCGATTTGAATTCTCCCGACACATTCTCGTGCACACTAATCAAGTCAAGCTCATCATGAAATCCTAACATTCTTGTTCAACCCTTCCTCCGAGATGGAAAAAAAGCGAACTGGACACTCACGGCTAAGTATCTGTTCATCTGGTGACGATCCTTTGTCATATACCTGGGCCATGTATGTCAATTTCCCAAGACTCAACATAACCTAGAATGGCATTTACAAACAACTCAAATCGTCATGAGACTCACGACTCACATGTTTTACTTCCAGATTCTGTGTTCCCTGGGCCTCATGAAGAAGTGCGCTACTCGTAGCATCAAATCTCTCCTTGCCGATATCATCCAACCACGAGATTGTGGGATTAGGCTTCTCAGCAAAAAAGTTACCCAAATAACCCCGTTTGTCTTCCTGAGAAAACATCACTCGCAGTTCTCCGTGTTGGATATACCATTGATACAGCTCGCGTGTGAACTCCTCCTGGTACTTGTCAATATAGGTCTGGATACGCTCGGCATTGGGATTCTGATTAGGCGGATAGACGGTCCCGGAGTTGCAAAGAGCTACAAGGGAGCTAAAGTCACGGTATTTTTCTCCTAGAGAAAAAGCAGCGGGTCCATATCCAAATCGCCCTGTCTTGGATGAGCTACTGTAGAGCAGACAGAAAAGATATGCATACTGAGAGTTTCTAGCACTTCAGTCTGGAGTAGGCCAAACCTCTGCTCCAATTCTTTCCGATCAGAAGGCTCATCAACCGCTAGACCGCTTGGATTTTTTTTGAGAATTCAGCCTCAGCTGTCAGTCAGGTATGGCTTACCTGCCCAACCATTGTAGCCTCTCTTGAATACAAGCGAGCAGAATCTCAGCAAGTTCCGGAAGCTGTTGCCTGAGTCTTTGCTGTGTTCCTCCAATGGCTTCCTGGATTTCTGTTGCTTTTGCCGACGCATCGAATAATGCTATCACTGCATCAATAACCGAAGGTCGACTTGTCCACGGATTAATCACAGGGTGCTCAATTGCATAAACACTTTTATTGGCAATGCGGTACTCAAAGGCTGAGCGCAAAATGGCTTTTACGAGCAGGACCGCTTCCAATAATAATACTTGAGTGACATCGGGACCCGTATTGCGCGCGGCGGAGATTGCTGCATCTCTTACTGTTTTGATCAGCCTACCGATGTCAGTAGTTCGTAGGCGGAAGAATGCTCGCAGGACGTCCTCGTATGGGCCCTCGTGAATGTTTGACATGAAGTCGCGTACGGCATCATTCAACACGCTGATTTGTGGATTGGTTCTACATAAAATTAGTTTGACACAATAACAGAAATAGAGTCAAGTTTTCCTACCGGAAAAGATCGTTGTAACATAGCCATAGCTGATGAGCCGCATTCATTTTCTCAGCATCAGAAAGAAGTTGCTGCCGACTTGTCCGAGAAAACTGAGAAAAAAATTGAATTTACAGGACATAACATCATAAACGAGATATCTCACCTTTTGAAGAACAGCATCGGCATTGATGAATTGAATCAGCGAGTTCAGATACTTTTTACGATTGTTCAATTGTGAAGTCAAGTCGTGATTCTTGCGTATAACTTCTGTTGCTGTACATGTGTCAAATAGCGTTACATATAATAATTACCACAACTTTCGTACCTGAACGAAGAACAGCTGAGCTGAGCTGTTCAGCTGCCTGCATCAGATTTTCTGCATGAATCTCAGGAGGAAAGCTGAATTTAAGAGGATTCTGTTGGAAGATATGTGAGGACGCTTCTCAAAGACGCGTGTAAACTTACTTCGGTCAAGGTGCCGTAGACAACTGCTTGCACCATTATTTGTTTCGCAATGCTTGTATGACCAGTCCTAGAAATTTCATTAATGAAAGCCACAAAGCCAAAGGCATTCCTCAATCACTTACTGAAAATCAAAGGTGTTGATTCTCTCTTTGTCCAAAGTAACTCTCATCATTATTGAAGCGGTCGATATCAACAAGGTTCCGTCGGTTTCGTATGCGCCAACACCGAGGATCCTGTCGGCTGCAGACTTGAGTTCCAGTCGGTCCCGGTAATCTGAATCTGAGGAGTCTTCAGGGTCTGCATATCAACCTGAGGTGGAAACGCATACCTCGAGCAACCAGAGCTACCGCATTGCTAAATTGTACGATAATGATAGCACCACCATTCAAAAACTGGATTCGAGACGGTGAATCACTAGCGGAAATCTTAGTACCAGAGATGAGTGCTCCAAACAATTGACATGGGAAACGCTCACTCACGCTTTGATATGGAACAGCCTTGATGTTTTCAATCACGAATGTATCTCTCTGTGCCGATAATCTCACCAACACAAAGGCCTGACACTTTTCAGGCTCGCTGGTCGTCATCAATGCAACCTCTTCTGAGTGCACATATGACGCAAGTACCACAAGCTTATCCTCACTTTACCATTCTTTCAATAAAACGTACTCGAGATCTGCAAATAAACAGAAAACGCACCTTTCACAACCAACATCAATGAGCTCGAAATTCAAGAATTCATCTGTAATCCCCAATGCACCTCTGATAGCTGACTCCAATAAGGTCAAGACATTTATGTCTGATAACAGGTCTTCCCAACCCTCGGACTTCAATTCCCACTTTTGTATCCTCTCGCCGACTAAAGTCCAAACGATACGTCTGCCTGCAGCTGAGGGTTTACCAAGCGCAATAGAGCCAACATATGCATTCGTAACAACCACAGGATCGATATTTGAAGAGCCAAAGAATGAAGGAATGAATCGAGAAAGGGAGTTTGAAGGCACAGGACGGGAGAAGGGTCGTGCAACAAGGTGATATTTGCCTCCAGCCGGAGTGAGTATGAGTCGCAAAAGCTGTCCAGAAGATGTGCCAATAAGAAATGTTTTGGCCTTGCATACCAGATGTGCGTTATTGAACCTAAGGCAGACAGAAAAGAGTTCCTACTCACATTAAATTGAACAAGATTCGTTACATGCTCATCTTCCATCAAATTTAGCTCCATCGTCGTAAAGTTTTTGCCACCCGCTAGACCAGCACCCACACTATCCCATATCCGGACTTCGCCATAAACCGAGACAAGAATGAGTCCTGGCTCGCGGTCTGTACTTTGAGGAACGAAAGAATGTAAAGGTAGCTCCGTGGCTCCGTCATGTTGAGGACACGGGAATATATAACACATAATCGGCGTTCCACGAGTGATCTGAACGATGATGGTAAGCTTCAGCTGAGTGTGTTGAAGTAAGCCTGACCTGCCACGCAAAACATGTCTGCACGGACACTATAAGGGCGAAACCGATGGCTGTATCCACAGCACCACTATAGGCTTCCGAGATGTCTTTGAAAAATAAACGAATAATCATCATTGTTTACCAAGGTCCATACCGGCGTTTTGGAGTACCTCCTTCACTTCCTTAGGTAGACTGGCATAGGAAGAAACTGTCAATTCGCCTGACTTGGCAAATATTTTTTCACTGTATGTTCGTGTAGCGCCTTTCTCTGTCCTAATAAATACTGTCTCATCGACATCCATGAAGGTATTTTGCTGATCATTGATAAGTGGTGAGTTGAGACGCGTCGATGTTGGTGTAACCAATGTGGATGACCTCCGAGGGGAGGATATAGGACTTTGCCTCACCCTTGAAGAGTAACGTGTCAAAGGTGCTGGAGTACCTGGTGGAGAAGTGAAGGAAGCCATGATACCAATTTGTGATGCTCAGAATTGAACTTGACCATAGCCAAGCAGGGCCAAAGAAAATAAGCAAGATTATGTAATCAAACTTTTAATACAAGGGTGGGCTAAGCTAGGACTACCCTTGGCGGGTCCTAAGAATGACAGAGTGAGAGAAACTGGTGGAATTACTAGAAAGAGGATGCATCATAATCAATGGACAAGAGTCATCTACAAGGAGCATGTATCAGCACCAGGGTATAACATGTGTTTTGAACGTAAAATCCAAGCTAACACCTTGTTTAGTGTTCCCACAAATGCCATGCTTGTGTTGACAATTCTTCCTAAACAGTCATTAGCAGAAAAACAAATGTCCATGAGAATGGAAGTCTAAAGCTGTCAGAACAGGAGATAGATAAAACAAATCGAGAACATGCTGGAATATCGAGTGCTACACTAGAAATTAGTTATGTTTCATCTCTTAGTTGCCAAATGTTTCGGATTGGTATATAAGTAGTGTACTTCCTTTTGTAACCTTCCCCCTCATTGTTTCAACAGAACATATGAAAATAGCATAGATAGAGTGATCTATTGCAGAAGAAGGAATGGAAATATACTGAGTCCTACCCACTCAGAGGTCAGATCAGCCTGTCAACTTGAAGACAAATTACATGCCAGTGACATTAAATAATTCACACCTATACTTCGGCGATTTCCTAGGACTCAATTTTGGTCCTAAGTGGTTTGCATAGTGTCGACAAAAATCAGTCTCGGCAACTTGAAGCAAAGTGACACAGAAAGACCAAATCACCCATTCCAGTTTCAGGCGTACCCGTTGACAAGACGTTATATCTAGCAAAAGGTATCATGGATATATTAAGCTAATATACATAAAGACACGATATCCTGTTTGTCTAGTCTCCATTCGACGACCCGAAAGGTGAAGCAGATGTAAATGACAAAGCGTTACATTTATCTGCCACCCGAAGTGAACTTAGTGACGGATTTCGTACCTAGGAGTCAGCGATTTTGAACGAGGCCTAGAGCAGTGAACCTCACCCTCAGAGATAGCATGTTTAGAAAGTTCACCGGGAAGGATCAAGCGAACGCTAGTCTGGATCTCCCGAGAAGAAATGGTTGATTTCTTAGAGTATGAGGCAAGTTCTAGAGCAAGAGTAAGGGATTGTTGTAATCAATGGGTATCATACATACTGGAAGCCTCTGTGGCGATGCGCTCGAAAATATCATTGACAAAGGAGTTGAGGATGGCCATGGCCTTATTGGAAATACCAGTGTCAGGGTGCACCTGCTTGAGCACTACAAAAGTATGAGGAGCTGAAGATAGGTACATGATGAACCGAGTCGACCAACCCTTGTAAATGTAGGAGCTGTAAGTCTCCTTGCGCGACTTCTTGCGTTTCTTTTTGTCGGGTTCCGCACCACCAGATGCCTTACTCTTGCTGGCAGTCTTAGAAGCGTCAGACTTGACGGGTGCCTTGGAGGCAGTAGAAACAGGGGCTTTAGCAGCGGTAGAAGCAGACTGTTTCACATTCACATTCATAAGCCAGAACCAATGTGTTCATGTGAGGCTCAACTTACTTTTGGCGGCATTGCTGAGCTAGTGGTCGTCAAGGAAGAAGGTTTTGAGTAAGGCAATCTCAAGTCGCGTCTTTTGAACCGACATGATTTGCGGACTTTGAATCCGCGTATTTCACACATTACGCGCAATCAACAAGTGCATCCCCACGTGATCACTTTTTAATTTTATTTCGCAACTCGAAGATTTTGGCATTGTCCATGAGGCCCAGCGGAATGAGTGTATCGACAGTGAAAGTGGAAGTGAAAGCCTGTAGTAAATGTAGAAGTCGAGAAGTGCCATACATGGCGGATATATATTACATAGAATAGAGAGGAGTAAAATTTACCGTAGGTTTGCTACTATCCCACAAACTAGCTTTGGCCACTTTCGAAGATAACAAGATTCAAAGTGCAGAACCTACTTCTGAGAGCGATAAATTTATACATATACTCTATGGTGTATTATACAGTTGAATATATAAGAATATCTAGCAATCTGCGCTTCAGGACAACAATCTTATACAATCTGCTCTCATTACCCGATTTGGGCAGGGAGCTGACCAACGTCACACTTTGCCGTTCAAGCCATGTCTTAGTTTCAATTTGGTTCCCAATCAACGCATCGAGTATGGCCTCATTTAACATGCCCCCAGCTCGCCAGGCTCGATGCAAGCAACAGGCTACTGAAGACCCAGGATATGAAAACAAGATCCAGGAGGCTATGAATGGTCTCCATTCTGGGAGATTTAAGAGCAGCAACTGCTTTAGGGGTTGATACAGAGTAGTGCTTACTCCCACCCATCAAATCCAAGTCCACCTTCAGGGTATATTAATAATTTCTTTAGTAGTCAATACAATAAAGAAATCTTCTGCCTCGAATACATGATTTACTGCCTTCCAAAAGGACTGACTGGTTTTATCGTCGTGTCAACCCTCACGCGGAGTTCAAAGTTTGTTGATGCCTAAGGTGTGACAGGATGTGACTGGCCAAAGCTCGTATGGACCCCGAAAGTGGCCGAAGCTAGCTTGTGGGATAGTATGATTGGATAGGTAGTGTGGTCTTCGGATCCCTCTGTCAAACCAGGAATGTGTATGATCATTATAGCTGATCTGTTATCTATCAAAAGATGCTACTTCTTTTGCCATACAGACACCCATGTCTGGTAGGGATAGAAGAAGGTACCAGCCGCCTCGTCAACCCATTCCTTATCTTCACCTTGCCTGACAATTTCCCTGAGCTTTTGACAAACTTCTACTCTGAGATCGGGAGGAAGAACTGCAATATAGCTTTTGCTGCAGGCTCTGTCAATAACGAGTTCCTCCGTCCCAATCAGCGAATAGGAGCAAATGAATTCTTCTGGCTGCTCAAAAAACTTCTGATAGAATGGTGTGTCGAAGGTTTGCTTCCACAAGAAGAGGCGGAACTGAGGACTTCCTTGCTCATGTACCTCGATGGTATTCCTGATACCGGCCACCCAGCGAGCTGCATTTCTGTCAAGAACGGAATTAGCTTATATCTTTGTATGTTATGCCGCCTCACCTGTCTTCCAGGTTCCAGATACACGCCACTGTTCCGTTTGATGCAGAGATCCGTGCGAACTCGGCAGAAGCAAGATTGTAATCGGGACACCAGTGGTAGGCCTTTTGAACAGTGTGATCTTTTTTCTGAAAATCCAGTAGCCATTGAACTATACCTGTGCGATAACAACGAGATCAGCCCATCCATCTTCAACCTTGGTATTTTGGAATGTTCCGTCCTGGAGACAGATGCGATCATCTTGAATTGTCTGGGAGAAAGTTTCGCGCATTCCCTCGCTCGGCTCGACTGCCACGTAAGCCTTGATGTTTTTGGCCCATGCTGGATCGGCTAAGAGGGCCTTCGTGAATAACCCAGTCCCAGCTCCAATTCTGAGAGAATTATCAGCTATGGAATATAGGTCCATCAAATTTACGTACTCAACGATGTTGTAAGGTCCGGAAGTTCTCAAGGACTTGAGTATATACTCGAGGGCAACTGATTGGTAGCTGGGACGAGCACTACCAGAAATATTTTTAGTTCACGGTGACAATATGATGAGGGACAGGCTGACCGATCGTAGAGTTCGTTAGTGCCAGTTGCAAAACCCTCCTGGGCAAGAGTGTGAACAGAGGACATCGTATAAGAAAAGCTGTGTGAGAGGAGATCGATTACGCCATACTAGGCAAAGGCATTACCCCTTTTGCAAGTTTTCAGACAAATCTTGTCCTTCCTCGTCTCTCATGGACCTCCTCGTCTATTCCCCAACCGGAAAATATTCTTTCAGAATCACAGATAATGCCCTTCTTGTCAACTATGGTGGTGCGTCCATCCATCCATGCCTTTTTCTAAACTCACATCCTGCCCTAGTTGTTTCAACGCTAACCGTACAGCACCACTATGTCCTCGGAAGCCACTTCGATGACGATGAGCACCTCTTGCATGTCTCGTATTTGACAGACAAGCTCGACAAGAAGAAAGGCACATCACTGGAGCTTGTTCAGGTTACTGGAACGGTACAAGATAAGGTACAGGCATTTGAGTGGGTGGAGAAACTCATGAGTGTGGTTTATGATGGTGAGCTTGCAAGCTCATTTGGAGCTTGATTCCTGTTGCTTATCTTTGATGGTGTCAATAGATCACAGCATCCAACGGTCACGGCATCTGAGAGTCCTAGTCAATCCCAATGGCGGTGTCGTGCGTTGACTTCTGCGCTGTCTTGTCATAGTACTCACTCGTTTGCCAACCCAGAGAAAGGGATCCCTCATATTCTCCAAGATAGTCGAGCCAATATTTCGCGCAGCTGTATGTCAGCTAAATGTCACTCGTACGTGGTAACTCTTTTCACTAGGCTCGGTTTTGGTTTGATCTCTTCTCCAGAGACAACTCACAACGGACATGCACATGACATTGCGAAGGATCTTGCGACAAATTACGATGCTGTTGTGACAGTCTCTGGCGATGGACTCGTACATGAAGTCCTCAATGGCTTCGCTGAGCATGCTGATCCCCTCAAGGCGTTTACCATACCAGTCGTTCCCATACCCGCAGGTTCTGGAAATGGCCTTTCTTTAAATCTACTCGGCGCACAGGTAAGTCTTCACGATCTGCATTGTAACCGAATAACCACGGCCTGATCTCTGAGGCAGCATGGCTTTGATGTTACAAGAGCTGCACTTAATGCAATCAAAGGTGTGTTAGTCTTAATCTCACGATTGAATGTTCAACCAGTATTGCCACAGGCCAACCAATGAAAGTCGACTTATTCTCGTTTACACAGGACCACAAGAGGTCCATATCTTTCATGTCACAATCATTGGGGCTTATGGCCGATCTGGACATTGGAACTGAGCATCTTCGTTGGATGGGTGACACACGTTTCATGGTTGGTTTATTGCGCGGAGGCGAGTGTATCCTCTGATCAGCCCCGTCATGGTCATGCTGATCAACTGTTTAGTCGTCCAATTCAGAGCATGTCCAGTTCAGTTGTCTTACAAGGCTGTTGAAATGGACAAACACAAAATGGCAGAGCGCGTCTCCTTGCACCGGAAGAACAATAAGTCTGTACCCTTTGCTAGCTCGTCTTCTCCGGCTTTGGAAAACGATACGGCCGAAAGTCTACCGCCACTCAAGTTCCGACCGGAAGACACTGAGGGCTGGACAACATTTGACGGGCCTTTACTGTATGTTTATGCCGGAAAAGGTCCTTTCGTTGGGCGGTGAGTTCGTCACTCTTCTCTATGACTATCTAATTTATCCATTAATAGGGATTATATGGCCTTTCCTGTTTCACTACCAGATGATGGTCTAATTGACATTATGGCAATGCCATTGGTGTGTCAGGTTACTTACTCCGATGCTCCGCCACTGATACCCCTAAGTCCTCGAGAAAAGATGTTATATCGGCAATAGCTGGCGCAGACAAAGGGGAAAGCTTCTGGGCAAAGAATGTGAGTTGGTTCAGATCCAGAAGGGAACTTAGAGTTGACTCCTTTCCATAGCTTCGATACGTCAAAGCTCATGCGTACAGAGTGAAGCCTCTCAAGCCAAAGGGAAATCTTGCCGTTGATGGCGAGGCATTCCCCTTCAAGGAATTTCAAGTCGAAGTTCATCAACGCCTAGGCACGCTACTCAGCCCCTACGGTCACTATGCTGTTGATTTCGCTCCTCACCCTCCTTCCAGTCACAAAAGAAGGAGAGAAGTAAAGGGTACCTAAAAATTGTAGTGACTCGACTATCTGACAATCTCGATAGGTTTAATCAGGTATTCTTATTAGTTCGCATCACTATTGTTTCATTACTGTTTACGCTTGATACCCCCATTTTTGTGTTTTATCTGTAATTTATTCATTCTAGTAATGTCATACAATATGTTTGCAAGGCTTCGATGGTGTAACAGCTAGGACCTCAACAGTTGGTCGCTTGACTATAATTTCAATAGATGTAAACAACATTCCAGGAGAAATGCTCTTCTCTACTATCAACATGCTTACCCGACCCTTGTCTCGAAATATCGTTATCCCAACTACTCGACGGGGACAATCTTACGATCTTTTGAAACTTTGGCTTGAAAACACTCCGATCACTACGCGAACCGACACCTTCCATTATGAGAAACTATCCGATCTATACATTACGCTCCCAACACGCGATGGCTCTCGCAGACCTTACGTCGAACCTCAGGCGGGTCAACCTGTGCCTTATGGTTCTCAACTCAATTTCTTTCATGCACGCTTACCGCAAGGCGAGTTACGTACTGATGGGACAGATGGAAATATTTCTCCCCCAGCACCTTTCCTGAGGAGAATGTGGGCCAGTGGAAAGATGACGTGGAATAATGACAATCCGATGCTTGTTGGTTCAAAAGTCGAGGCAGAGTCCAGTATTAAAGATGTCCAACTCAGGGGTTTTGAGCAAGATAAACCAATGGTGTTTGTTAATCAGCAGATTGAGTATGAGACGAAGAAAGGTCTTTCATTGACAGAAGAAAGAGTTCATGTGTATTTTGAAGTTGACGAAAAAGGAGAGGGGAAAAAGTCACCTCCCAACAAAGGTATGTCTCGTCTATGGCTCATCTAACTCAGCAACTCAAGTCTAGATCGGTTCTGTAAGCGCCTCAGCCACGCAAGCCCAAGAAGGTCGAGCAAATTCCTTCTCAAGTTGATTTTTCCTTCACATATCTTCCGAACGCGGTGACACTCTTCCGATACTCTGCTCTTATGTTCAATGCACATCATATCCACCTGGACAAGAATTACTCACAAATGGAGGAGGGATATGAAGGTACACATAGTTTTATCAAATCGTACGTCAATACTGACGCCTTGGCATTCGCTTAGAACGTTTGGTCCATGGCCCATTGACTGCTCTTATGCTTCTTGAAACGGCTGTTTTCGAAAAGCCGGATATTCGCATAGGAACCTTCGAATATCGCGCCACTAATCCACTCATCGCCGGTAGACAGGTGACCATCAATGGGACTTGGACAGACAAAGATAAAGCCAAACTTTGGTGTGTGGACGAGACAGGTGTTGTCGGCATGACAGGAAGTATCACAACCGAGTGAATCACATGCTACTTTGTACAAAGTATCCTCCACAAATTTATGGATGGGAATATAACCTGAACTCGGCATACTGTTCCTCCGATCCTGTAGCTCGGCAAAATAGCTTTCCGTCCGACGTCCCGATATTGGTCTAACTGTGACAGATCGCAACGATCGGTCCTGTGCGGTCGGCTGCAGGGGAGAATGAGCGGAAAGAATCATGGACGAATGCCGATAACTCAGAAGCTTAGAAGTGTTAAACGGACGCCGCCCCAAAACTCAGACAAGGGTACTGATGACTAGTGCTGGCTTTGGGATCCGAACGAAACGGCGTTTTGTGGAGCCATGGGAAGCACCCCAGATGTAAGGATGATGTAGTTCTCGAATTCCAAATGGTCAACACATACTTGCAACCAGTTTCATCTAATGCTTCTAGCTAAAATGAACCCGAGGGTCAAGTGCCAAAACAAACATCGATCTGCACGCAGTATAGTAGATATCCAACGAGAAATAGAAACCTAGAAACCTGTTTCGTGATCAATTCATCAATGTAAAAGAAAAAAAACAAAATAACGCTATCTAACATACCATATTTATTGCCAGCCTCTTTACGATTTCGTCTACCTTCCGCGATTTTCTCTTCCAGCGCTTCGCGATTTGCATATGCATCGGCGAGCAATGTCGCCAACTGATGTCTCGATTTCGCGATTCCACTCCGCTTACTTGCCTGTGTGGGAAATTTCAATCAGTCAGTCAGCTTCATCGCTCATGAATCTGGGGAAGAACATGGTATGGAGAAGACAAAACAAACAACTGACAGTCAGTGTCATATTTGGTTCTGCTGCTGGACCCGTTGCGCCTGTTGTCAACGCCTTTCTTTCTTCTCTTTCCTTGATCTCAATCTTGGCTTTTTGCATCTCCTTCATAGCATCAACCTCGGAAGCGCTCTCCTCATATCCTTCAAATCCTCTTTGTGCACCCTTCTCTAAACCACGAACATACGCATCATAGTCGCTTTGCCACTTTCTCCTGAATTTCTCATAGTATTCGGGTTCATACGCAGCCCATTGACCCGAGGGTAATTGGTAGTAACCTGGGTATGGGTCCTGGGGTGTGGGCTCAGGGCGCTCAAAAGTAGGAACCGAGGGTGCAGATGACAGTGTTGGGATAGAAAAGGTCGACGTCGACGTCGAAGCAGACTTGATCGTTGTTCTCGAGTCGTCTAGTGGTGGAGGAAAAATTCTCACAAATGAACATATGTGTAGGTGTAGGTGTGTTTGCCAAATTACATACCTATTGAGAAAAAGTCGACTGCCGAGGCAGCAGGATGGGCTGGTTTCGTAGGCACCTTCTTTTTTAGATCATCTTCTAACGATATATTCGCTTTGCCTTTGATCAAAGACGGAGGCAAGAACGGCAACGACGAGCCCCCGTTCGATACCGTGGACATGGTATCCTCTTCCTCTTCGCCCTCCACCTGCTTTGTTTTTGAGTCAAACACCAAACAAGGTCCCTTTCCACTACCCAAGACACGTTGTTCTTGCTGTGGTACAGCTTTGCGTTGTTGAGGCGCAGGAAGCATGGACAACAAACCAGAAACACCAGCTCCCGACATCTTCTGCCGTTTCAGCGCAGGTTTCTCGAGTTCTAGATCATCTTTTTCTGCATCCTCATCCTTCGACAACGCAGGAAGTCCAATTGTGATCTTTTTTTTGGGCGCCCGCTTGGTAGTACTTTTTATGGGTAGTGAGGGATTAGGGATGAGTTGAGGTCGGGTAACTTTGGGGTTTTCATGTTCACTCTCACTCTCGCTTCCACTGCCATAGTCGTCCAATCCAATCATAGGCAACAATGAGGAGGAGGAAGTCAATTAAGGTGAGCACAGCTTCCACTGACCAATCAATCACACTATACAAATATAGACACACAGCGCAAAAGAAATCCATCAATTGTTGATATGTACGATAGTTTGCAAATGCTACACTACTTAATAACCATGTCCATATCCAAAAAAAAGGAACAACATCGCCAGTTTTGGGTGAGAAAAAAAAAAGAAGTCCATGTCCATGATGACTTTTGAGTTTGTCGAATGTGTCTTGGTATCGAGTGTGTCTAGGTAGTAGTAGTGGTACTGATATTAGTTGTCCATCTATGTTCATCAAATCACAACTATGGTCGTGCTGTAATATACAGTTAACCATCTTGATAACACGGAAAACAAAGAGAGACGATCTTCTTACCAAGCTGTTCCTTCCGATAAAACCAGAAGTATCCAAGAATAATGACAAGCTGACAAATGAGCGCCAACCAGAAAGGAGCCGATGCCATTGGACTTCCTATATAAAAAATTTTAAGCACTCTGGCCACTCGTGTTCTTCTTCACAACATACCTTTAATACCATCACTGAAATCCCACTTGGCAGCATCAGGAAATACAGTACCAGGACCAAGTCGATTAGGAGCCGTCGCACGCGCAATCATCACACAAATCGATCCAATCACTTGAGCCAGCGCAAGCGTCGCACAAACATGAAGTCGCGAGAGCGTTTGCAGCAGAATCATTCCCAGTCCAACACCTTGAACGGCATCCAACACACCCAACCACAACCAAAGCGAAATGCCAAGATAGGGCCCTCCAGAACCCGCCCATGGGATATAAAGCGCAAGAGAAGACGTCCCCCAAAGCATCTGACACCATCGAGGCGCTCCAAGCCCAACTGCAAAAACGGGCAGTAACCATGTATGTGTCTTGCTGAAATACGTCAATACCAACAACAGGGCCGCCCAAACACCGATAAAGAACGTTAAAACCAAAAGCAGAATCTGCCACTTGGGTATATCCACGTTCCAAAGAAAACTCCAATTACGCCCATACGGCTATTTTTTTTTTCAACATCAGCTCAAACATGATCGTTGACATTGGAAAAAAAAAAAAACACTCACGCCACTCAACCAATAATCACGCAAAACCTCCGACGCCAGGAACCAAAGAACAAGCTTGCGACGTAACAGCGTTTTGAAAAAGTGGGGGACTTTGGGCGGAGTCTGGTGATAGTACTCGGGAAGTCCATAAAGCATCACATAGGCAAACAGGAAACTCGCACAGGCGAGCGGCCAGACGATCAAACAAATCCACCAAGGCGGAATAAAAGCGTCTGAGTGTCCATTCAAAGAGTTCCCCCAATACCAAAGAGCAGCAACCCAGATTTGCTGAGAACCTTGCACCGTACATGCTCGCATTGTCCAGACTTCAGTAGCAGCGCCCTGTGTTGTTATTAGTGAAAAAGGAAGGGTAGCGAAAAATCAGCCAGGGAGATGACACAGCCAGAGGACCTGACATACCGCTTCTTCACCGAAATTCAAACCAAAGAACAAGAACCCTGCAGCCGACCCAACAGCATAACACCACGTCGCTATACTAGCTATCACATGTTGCGCAGGTTTGAAAGTGGAACTAAGCGAAGGTAGACCAATCAAAAAGAAAGCAAGTCCAAAGAAAATCCATGGAAAAGAAAGAACATAGAAAGAAGGTTTCAAACGAAACATCGGATACCACACCGCAGACGCAACCAAAAAAACAGCACCAAGTACATAGAGTTGAAGATTGTCCTGATAATTCCGTCCAGAAAGGAGCGTTATTTGGAAACTCGTCGCGCTCAACATCTGCCCCAAGGCAATCACAATCGTATAAAGCGGCCATCCCTTGATCTCGCGCGACATGGCAATTTGCAACCGCGTCATGGAAATAGTGTCAACCGGAACCGAATCATGCATATGGCTTTCATCAAATTCACCACCGTTCGAGCACAAATGAGTACTCGGAGCTAATTGAAAAAGAAAGCAAAACATTCAAGATCGACCCAAAAAAAAGAAAAGAAAAGGAAAAAGACTCACAACTGGGACGAGAGTAAATAGACGGAGCAGGTGTACCCCACACAGACTCCCGTTGAGAAGACCTCATGCTCGTCGCACTCGAAAGCTTGTCCCGTCGAACTTTTCCAAAAAACGCTTCTTCACTCTTGACCAAATACTTCTCAATCGATAATTCCCGTTCAGAGTTCTTGGCATCCAAGTTTTGCAATTTTTGAACAAACTCGGAAGCAACTTCACCATCCGCATCTGTAAACTAAAGAAGAAAAATCTCAACTCCCGTCTTTCGGTTGTAGTTTTAAAAAAAAAACTCACCGAAGCAATCGCCTTGTTCAAGGGTGAATTAGACTTTTCATCCATGATCGACGAAATAGACTCGGCAGACGATATCCTCGAATGATTCCCAAACGGCCGTAACCCACTCGGATCCACAAAAGGATCAGGAACATTCCTCAACGAGTCCTTCGCAATCGCCTTGTTCACTCTCCCCATAAAATCGGCATAACCCTGATCCGAAGAATGACTACTGACATCCTCATCCCCCATCCGCGGTGGCGCCGGCATTTCAGGATTAGCAAGCGATTCCTGGCTGCTCATGACCGGCGTATTGGCATAACTGGCAATACTCCTCTCATCCCATCCAGGTTGATGATCAGGATAAGGAGAGGGATGAAGGGCAGGATTCCAATCATCCGTGTCAGCCATTATTCGCATTCCAAGACCTCCACCATCATCAGGTCTCCAAGCATTCTGACCAGACCCATGACGACTCGCCATGATACTACGTTTATGGAGGTCCTCGATACGCTGACGCCACTCAACGACAGGGAACCTTTGAACAGCAGAACGAGCACGCAAAATAGCACGTTCTTCTTCCGTCGATTTGAGAGCCATTTTAATCGTCTTGGTCAGCTGTGAAAGCATATGTCCAGTAGAGCTAGACTCGACAGGGTACCACTAGAATTCAAAATAAGTTAGATAAATCAGAACGTCACAAAAAAAAACAACTCACCCAACCAGGCATAAGACCAAGACCACCCAATCGAGAACCAACACCAAGAGCACCCTTCCTCCCAAATTCAACAGCAACCAAACCAAAAGGTTCATCACGAGAAGGAATCAAAGCAAAATCAGCACCACTAAACAAATAAGGCGGAAGAGCCGTAAACTCGGGCTTGGAATAAACACGATCAGGATACATCTCCATCAACCTCGCCAACTTTTCAGCCGCGAACCTTCCGTACAGATCGATAACTGGACCAATAGCGATTAATTGAATCGAAGGTCTTTTCTCCAACCTGAGCAAAAAAAAACGCGATCACGTTGTTGGCCTTGTGAGGGGAAAAAAAAAACTCACAGTGACGGCATGACATCAGCTATCAAATCAACTCCTTTCTGCTTAGACCACCTCCCAACAAACACGAATAAATCCGAATCCGGATCCTGTTTCAATCCAGCCCACTCCTGCGCCTGCTTCTTCAAACCCGGTCTCTGCGCCTCCGCCTCCACATCAATCTGTACATCCTTCGGTCTCACAGGCACCTCATCCAACGCATCAATATCCGACGGATCAGGATTCGGCAACGAATCCACATGCGTCAACGACCACAACGCAGGATACCTCGCCCAGCTCCGCTTTCCATACTTGTCCGACACACCAGCTACACCCACACTCTTCTGATGGGCACTGATAAACGTCGCACCCGCGTGCAAGAGGTTGAACGTGTTTCCAAATTGTACATACTGGCGGCAAAGCTCCGTGCTGATGTTAAATGCAGAACACACTTCCTTCACCTCTTCTTTGGTTCGTAATGGCCACAAACCCTGGAACTCGGCATTGTGCAAGGAGAAACAGACAGGGATGATCCTCGGCAGGAGATATATGGGCGCTAGTGCACCATGAAAATCGTTGATATGATATATATCAATGTCCGGGTACCTGCGAATGGTAGCCGCAATACATTGATTCCACGTCGAATAGTAAACAGCCGAGCCGAGATCGTCCATACGAGCAGGGTACGGTTCCGCCGTAGACTGCGCGCGGAACACAGGCGAGTCTAAAAGGACATAAGTAATATTGTCCAACTGATGCGTCTCCACTTGAACGAGGTACGGATCACCAAAGATCATCACTTCCATAGGTTCCCCCGGATCAGCAGGAGGATATTCCAGGTCGGCGACTTTTGGTACAACCCAAATCAAATCCACATCCGTCATCGCCTTGCCCATCAAACTCGACATCACACCCAGTCCACCAATCTTGACCTTCAACTTCCAATCTATCACCTCATATTCCAATGTCGAAATCAACACCTTCCTTCTCTTGTTTTTATCCTCTGGCCATCCAATGACTTGCCTTTGTTTACGTCCGCCCATGATGGGTAAACTGTCCTTCAAATCCGTAGTTGATTTGGTACTGCTCCCAAGAGATCCGAGAATAGGGAAATAGTTGGTGTGGTTCTTCGTCTTGACGCCATACCGGTTATATTTAATGCCATAGAAGGTCCACATGAAAATGAGTACGGCGAGAATACCAGTGATGAGGGGTATAGAGAGGAGCAAGGAGTACATGATGGCACCTACAGATGCTTGACCGCGTGGTACCAGTGACCAGGTCATAGTGGCATCATCAATGAGTAGGTTCCATGCAAGATGAGGTCTAGGAGGGGCAGACATATTGAGATAGTTGGGTGCGACACTGTTGGGAGGAAGACGATCCAAGACACCGTCACCATCTGTATCACCATAAAAGTAATCATCGTATCCCCAGACGTTGACTTGGACGTAGGAAGGCCAAGCAGCCATGATTTCAATCTCCCACTGACCGTCCGAGTTCAATTCCATTTGTGACGGAAGACCTTGATCGAAACCCCAGTTGTTATAAGGGCCTCGAAGCAAGAGTTGGGGATAACGACGTTTTGGTCCCTTGTACTGGGTGTCTGCATGAATGACGGCAGCTACCGAGAGCGTTGCCTGACTCCAATCTTGAGAAGAATCAATCAAACAGTTCTCATTCTTAAAGAGCGCCAAACTACGCACATTGCACCATCAGGTGTCGACCTGACCAAAAGTTATCCGGGGTATCAAAGAGGGCGGAATCGATGGTCGTCGTATCCTCCCAGTTCCTCCACTGTGTCCAATTTCTTCCAAAGTTCCACGAATACCTGAACATGTCGGCACCAAACGCCTTGTGTTGAAAAGTATAGTTTCCGTTTGAAAACGTGAATGAACCGTCTGTATCGTAATCATTCTCGGGGAAAACCATCACGTTGTTCGCCGCGCCTTTCCGTAGCAAGAGATGATCCCTGGCCTATACCCGATCGGACTAGAGAATAGGAGCGGAGGGGGGAGAAAACACGTACATTGGTGGTCGCGTTGCCACTCTGCGCAGGCGCATGATCGACTGTAATCGTGACCACGCCATCCGGCACATTGACCAACATCGCATTCCAATACCAAGCCGATACATCCGTTCCAACCAGAACAGCCGGGTCCGGATTTTGCACTTGTCCACACTGCACATGGGTGACTCCTGGTTGTCCGTTTCCTGCACTCTGCCCCGAACTAGACACATTCAGTGACACGCTCGAAGTGACGCCATCACAATCCATGGCAACATTGAACTCCAACGATATATCGATCGACGTCGAATTCGCTTGAGACAGTATCCGATGATCATGTCCAGGCAAAAATTTGGTGATGGCAGGATTTTGTGCGACCCACTGACTGGACGGAACAAGAACTTTATAACCATATGGATCCATGGTCACGTTAGCCAGGCAGCCAAAGAAGGGTGCTTTGTCATCGTTATTGAGAGACGACAAGGACTCGTCAAGGGTGTATATATCATACGGTGGCAACAAATTTCTCACGGTCACGCCCGACTCGAACGGGGACGAAATCCATAGAGATTCTTTGCAATCAAAGGACCAGGTCTTGGTGGAATTTTCGTTCGTATAGAGTAACCATACTTGGTCGTTGAATGTACCGTTGAGGGTTTGAACACCTGGCTGAGCTGCCCTAGACACCGACCACAAACCCATTTCCGTGCCGGTATTGTTAGAACCGGGTCGCTGAATCCAATAGGTCCAATTTCCACGCTGAACGAGATTGAAGCCATCCTGAAGGGCCCCGTAGACGGTGCGAAGATGGAAGAAACGGCTAAAGAGACGTCGTGAATTGGTTGTGGGATCAAAGTGGTCAAGGGCATTCCAGTCGTCGTGACAGCCAACAAGTGCCTTGTCGAGAGGCATGTTGAAGTATTGTTCCGAGCCCAAGTGATAGCAACCATGTCGTTTCCAGGCTAGATTGCTGGACATGGCTTGTCGGCTATATGGGGTCGAGTGAGTGAGCATGAATGGGCTGTGCCAAGCCTTACCCGTAAAGATAGTTGGAAGCGCCGTTGTCAAAAAGGTAGAAATTTTGTTCTTCGCCATAAAACAGCTGGAATGAGCTCAGACAATGGCCAAATGTAAGGATAATGGGGGGCGCACCAAGGGGATTCCTGGCATGACCAAGGACGTGATAAAGGTGGCAAGAGCGCTTCTAGCTGTTCCATTCTCCAGACTGGGCCAACGGAAGACATCAAAATTGCTGGTGCCATACATATGCCTGGGATCTACGACACCGGAATGAGCATTGAGGAAATCGTTGTCGACGAACATCTGATTCCAGGCGGTGACAAAGTTGACGTCGATGTCATAGGCGACCTGAAGGTTTCCATCCATGCCAAGGAAACGGGTGAGAGAACGATAGATGGAATAGTGGAAGGCGACACCATCTAGGGCGTTGAGGGAGGCCTCGCGTAGGAAGAACTGGTTTTGATCTGAAGTGACATTGGCAGCTGCCAGGAAGCCCGGAGGAAGCTGTGTTGGTGTGCGCCCGCGCCCGCTGACATGTGCATCAAAAAAAGATGACACCGGAATGATGGGAAGGACTGACGTACATGTAAAGAGAGCCAAAGGTATCGCCACCGGTGACCTCGCCAGAGATGAAGAAATTAGACTTGTTGTATTTGGCGGCGCAGGATCTGGTGCTGGTAGACCAGGATGCGAGAGCGTCGAGGGTGACTTGGGTTGCTTTATCGATACGAATGGCATCGATATCGAGGGCCTTGATGGCCAAACAGGCAAAGACTTTGATTCTGGCCATGACGTCTGGACGCCACTCACGAAGACGGTCCTGGACGGAGGCGAATTTGGTCAATTGACGTTGCCAATCGGGGTGGACACCAAAGGCCTCCATGTCACCGAACTGATCGAAATCGGAGAGCAAGCAGCCGTCGGAGGCCTGAATCTGGAGCATGGTACCTGAATTGTCCCAAAAGGCAGGCATGGTGCACGAGGCATTGCGTTTATTGTGGATCTAGAATGAGGGGGGAGTTTGAGGGGAGAGGAAGGGGGAGGGTTATGGCTCACGGTAAAGTCACGGTACTCTGTAAAGTTCCAGGGCATGTAATTGGGACGCTTCCACATGGAGCTGTACTCGGAAGGGGAGAAGGGAGCACTGGTGTTGAGAAAACTGGGATCAAGTCAGGGGGATTAGGGTGCCGAAGAGGGATTGAGACGGACCCTTTGAAGGCGATGAGATCGGACATGGTGCCGACGGTGAAGTCGGCCATGAAGAACATGTTGCGTGCGTGGATCTCGTCGATGAGAGAGCGCCAGTCTGAGATGGTGCCCCAGTGGGGGTCGAGGACGCTGAAATCGAGGGGAGAGTAGCCTAGAGGAAGGATAAGCCGGGAATGAGGGACTTGGAGAAAACTGACTGTCGGCCTGCCAGATCATGTTGAGAAAGGGGGTGCCAGAGATGAAGATGACTCTGATGCCCATGGCCTGGAGATAGTCGAGACGGTGTATGAGGCCGAGCGGGTCACCCCCGTAGCGGAGCTGGGTCTCGCGATAGTCAGACTCGAAGGGGGTGCCGAAGAAGTCGTTGTTGGCAGGGTCGCCGTCTGCAAACTTGTCGAGCAGGATGGTGTAGACGGGGAGAGCACGCCAGTTTTGCGGGGAAGGGGTGTAGGAGGTGTTCTGGCGAGAGGCGTCGTAGTCGAGAGGGGAAGAGGCGTTCTGGTTGGCATTGAGGTTCCAGCGCACAAGATCCTGGCGCCATGGAGAGGCGGAGACGAGGAGGGGGAGGAGGAGGAGGGGGAGGGGGAGGAGGCGCATCGAAGGAAAAGGAAAGGGGAGGTGTGACAAAAATGTGACAGGGCATGTCGCCTCCTACTCTGCTGGTGGTCCGAGGCCAGCACTCCCCGTTTCCCACGACACCGGCTGGGGAATGTCCAGACCAGCTTGCGAGCTGGTCCGACGAGCACACAGCTCGGTGGCTCGCGACCTGCAAGTGTGCCCACCACGCCGATGTCTTCCGCGCACACGATCTGCGCGGCGACGTCCTGCTCGAGCTTGAGCCCGGGACCCTCAAGGAGGTCGGCATCGTCAGTGTTGGAGAGCGGCTCAGGATCTACAGTGCCGTCAAGTCTCTGCGCAGGCGGGCGAGGGCTGGCGGACGACGACCAGCGCCACTTCAGCTGCGACCAACGACGACGACAGGACAGCCGACAACACCTCTGCCGCCCACGCCACAGTCCGTCGCTCCTCACCGTCCACCGCGCACTCACCCTCGCACTAAGCCTCCTCGTCTTCCCCAATCCCACATCCGCAACGGCTCAGCCTCCCTCGTCTCCCCCACCTCCTCCTCCCACAAGCTCCCCCCCCGCCCGGCTACCACCCCGCACCCCTACGCCAACCCCTCCGCCCTGTCCTCCATCGAAGAGCGCTCCCCCCGCAGCCCCCTCCACCCCACCCTCGACGAGATCAAACGCAAGCTCGTCAAGTTTGTCCTCTTCGACCACGGCCTCTCCTACACCATCGACGTCGCCTCCTGCGCAACCGCCATCGACGTCCTCGAAAAGGTCCTCAGGAAAAAGGCCGGCGCAAACCCCCACGACGGCGACCCCCCTCTCCTCCATGCCTACACTGCAAACGGTGGCCTCACCGTGGACGGCTGGGGCGTCTATCTCGATCTCGGCCAACAAGACGGCCCTGGTGCGTCCATCTCTCTCTCTCTCCACTGCCCTGTCTCATCGCCATCCAAGGCGAGCCCCTCACAGAGGCCGAACTCATGTCCATCTGCCATGCCCCCCCAGACCATCCAACCAGAGAACACGGTCTTGTCCTCCGTCCCACAAAGCTCTCTCGTCCCCCCGACCGTCTTCATCCTACCAAGCGCGCCAGTACCCTCAGCGTCCTCAGCTCTCTCAGTGCTCGTGATCCGGACCGTCTCCCTCCCTCCACCTCGCCCTCCGCTTGGTCCGCTACCGCAAAGCGTCCCTCGAAACTCCGCAACTTTTTCGGTCACCGCCCCCCCTCAGAACTCATCACAAATCACCTCCCAGAATACTTCCCCAATACAGAAAAAAGAATTCTCGAGCGCACCGCAAGGCACAGTATGATGCTCAAAGCCAAGAGGGACAGCTACCCCGGCCAGCCCCTCCCTTCTCGCTTCAGCACCTCCACAAGAACCTCCTCACCCTCAAGATCATCTACTATCTCAAATCCTGTACCAGACAAAACAACTTACCATCAACTCCCCGACTCTCCTCCCTCTCCCTCATCCAATCCTCTTCAACTCCCCCCCATTCCCTTCCCATCCGAATCCCTTTCCGAGTCCATCATCCAATCCGTCTCTCCCGCTAACTATCCCATGTCTCGAACCGTGTCCTCTTCCTCCGTATCTCGCCGTACATCCTACATGACCGAACTCAAAAGCAAAAAAGATCGCTCAGATACAGCCAGTCTCATGACCGTCGACGAGATCACAGCCGAAGTAGAGAGTAGAAGAGCCAGTGGCACTCTGGACGGCCATGGTGCTGCCACCGCCACCAGTCTTGGAGGAACTACAGCCACCGGTCATGACCCTGTTTCTGCCTCTGACAAGGATTGGCCCAATCCAGGAGATCACATTGACGCCCCGGTGGACGAGAAGGATGTCGTCGTTGCCGAGAGGGCCGTTGAACTGGACGACGTCGAGGACGAGGATGATCTGGAGGAAGATGAGGACGATGACAGTGGGGGCGTGACCCTGGGTGGTGACGACGATGATATACCCAAAGAAATTGAAACCAAATTCAAATGTGAGCCCTTCACCCTTTCTTTCCGCACTCGACCTGACAACGCTCCCTCAGCCAATAAATGGATCAAGGGTGCACTTATCGGTGCTGGTTCTTTTGGAAAAGTATACCTTGGAATGGACGCTTCAACTGGACTACTCATGGCCGTCAAACAAGTCGAGCTGCCCACCGGCTCTCTACCCAACCAAGAACGTAAAAAGAGTATGCTCAACGCGCTCGAACGTGAAATCGAACTCTTGAAAAACCTCCAACACGACCACATCGTGCAATATCTCTGTAACGTCCTTCTTTCCCATAACATGATCACAAGTCTCATACTTTTTCTTTCTGGGGGCTAGATTCATCGGTCGACCAAGAATACCTCAACATTTTCCTCGAATACGTCCCCGGTGGTTCCGTTTCGACCTTGTTACAGAATTACGGCGCGTTTGAAGAACGCCTCGTCCAGAAATTCATACGACAGACGTTGTCAGGCTTGATTTATCTCCACGAACGCGATATCATTCATCGCGATATCAAAGGCGCCAATATCCTCGTCGACAACAAGGGAGGCGTCAAGATTTCCGATTTTGGGATTTCAAAAAAGGTCAATGATAGTGAGTCTTGTGGTTTTTTGTGCTAGAGAAGGTTTTTATGCGCTGTGGGTGTGCAAGATTTACTGGCGAACAAGACACATCGGTTTTCATTGCAAGGTTCTGTATTTTGGATGGCGCCTGAAGTCGTGAAACAGAGTGGACATACGTCGAAAGCGGATATCTGGAGCGTGGGGTGTCTTGTTGTTGAAATGTTCACTGGCGAACATCCATGGGCGCAGTTGACTCAAATGCAGGCCATCTTCAAGGTATCTTTCCTCAACAAAAAACACGCTGGTCAGTCGTTCATTTTTTTTTACGCTTAGATTGGATCATCAGCGAAACCAACTATGCCATCGGAAATTTCGGGTTCGGCGACAGAGTTTCTTGCTAGGACATTTGAATTGGATCATCGCGCTCGTCCTTCGGCCCAGGAATTATCTCAACATCCGTTTGTCTGTTTTGCAAAGGAGTAAATCAATAAATTGGCATATCCATATCCCTGTGATTATTTATCTATTTGCCTCTCGACTACCTACAGTAACTGGTGTACATTGGAGGGGAAGAGAGAGAAAGCTTGGTTTTTTTTCTTTAGTTGACCCAGAAAGTAGTTGCTTTCTTATGTATGCGCATTATCATCATCATCATCATCACGTTTCCTTTTATAGCCCGTTCCAGATACCGCTTTCGCTTTAGGTCCCCAATGAGATGTCGGGTTTTGCTGATATCTCACAAGTTTAATATCACTAGAAAAAATCTTCACGCCAGTGTGGCGTTTGAAATCTGCTTTCGTCCTTGTCCATCGTTCAGTCCCTTACAATCTCACACACACACAAACAGAGCAACTTACAGAGGTTCTTTCGCCAACAAAATACGTGCAGGCGAACCCGAACCCATATTTTCCATTTTGACTGGGTTCATTTGAATCCAGCTCCGGATCACGTCGTGGATCTCACGATGAGAAGCCGTTGTTTTAAACGATCCTGCGCATGCGTGGGATCGAGAAATGGAATGACCGGCGTTGAGAAGTGCAGATCTAGACATACATAAATTAGTAAGAGGCAGAGAGGGAGAGAGAGAGAAAAGAACGTACCCGAGGTCATTAAGAGACGGAGTACAACAATGAAAAAAACGAGCCAGTTTCGAAGCGGTGGAATAAAAAGGCACGGCCAATTCCTTGAAAAACCCAAATTCAAAAGAGGTTCGACCAAAAAAAAACATGTATCCCCCACCTCTTTCGCTAGTGTGAGCATACCCTTCATTCTCATCGCCGTTCCATAACGATCTTGATTCTCTTTCACATGTTCCAACACACGACTCACAAATTCAGAATCATGTAAATGCCCTGACCACATGGGTCCTGCGATCTAATTGTCCAAAAAAAAGGGCGTCATTTTTCAGCTTACAAGGATAGATGAGAAAACAGACTTACATGTAACGTTGATTCGCATTCCGGACATTTCTCTGAAACGGTAGGTCCAGCTTGTTGTCTATAATGATAATTCACGTTCGTTCCACCACTCTGTTCATGGATTTTGATCTTTCCAAGAGGTTGTTCGTACCAAACTTGACAATACGAACAAGTGTAGTAATTTGCCGTTTTCCTTTGTACAACAAATCAAGATTTCTTCAAGTGCAAAACAAAACGCTTTTTTTTTACTCACGATAACGCCTTTTTCGTTCCTAGAGCGCCAGTCCACATCCGAACAAATACTCGGACGTAGAAATCGATAGAGAGAGAAAGAATGGGCTCAATGTAACGTCCATAACGCGCTGCTGTCGTCGACAAGCAATGTAACACGAGTCGAAGGGCCTTGTCAAAAAAAAAGGCAAACATTTTTCTTTTAGGAAAAAAATAGCCGTTGAACCACTTTGCGAGTACACTCACAGCTTCATGTGTATATTCAGCTTTCACAGGTACACCACCATAGTTGGAAAAACTTTTTTTAAAAAATCTTCAATATTTTTTGGAGAACAAAAGATCAGAGGACGTTTGCGCGACTTGCCATTTTTCTGGATAGTTCACTGTTGCAAGGACAGCCAAGTCCGTGCAGGTAACGCAAAGTAGGCCTTTTTTGCATTAAAATAACAAGAAAAAGGACATATCAAGCGTGAACCCGTACTCACAGTTGTAAAACGAAAAACTCACCTCCATCACTCACGCACTGTACAGCTGCGTCTACAAAAGGCGCTGCAGTACCATAAGGGTCGAGATCGACAACATCTACCCTCTTCTTCTCCTCTCGGTGGCTATACATGAGTGTACTAATTCATATATCGAAACGAAATGAAAAAGGTCATTCGTCATCGCAAAAACAACAACAAAAACTCACCATGCATCGCCCTCATTCACTCGTACCTTACCTGGATTCAGTTTCGGCGTCGTAGAAGCTGAATCAACACTGGTCTCCTCAAACGGCCCCAAACCATTCAATTCGATATTTCTTCTCATGGTAGCAGCGGCTGCATCCGATAGATCGTTGGCGATAACGAATCTAAAAAAAACAGATTGATTAGTTCTTCGATGAACTGCCTTTTAAAAAAATAGCGGAGCAAGAGAGAAAGCGACTTTAGGAGTGGTATTTCTTTAGCATAGCGAATAGAGCGTAGTCCAGTAGCCGAAAGCGCTTCTAGCAGAGTAAAACTACATGAACGAAACGTAGGGCTGGAAAACTAAGAATTTCAAAAAGGATGTTTTTTTTGTTTTGTTTGAAAGATCCGAATTGTCAATACATACCTCGGGTTTCTCTTGAGGTGGCTCATGATCAGCGTTTTGTGACTCCTCCAGATTTGTTCCAACCATCGATGGTCCCTCGACGCCTGCTCGCAGAATTTGTTTTAGCATTGGGCGGTATATATATAAAACCTTCGAAGCACACCTTTCAGTTTCTTATTACCCGAGGCCCTCGCTATTTTCCCCTGCATCCTTTTCCGCCATGCTTGCTCCTTCTCACGATTGCGGTCTTCACTCCACGTTCTGATACAAGCGACACTCAAATCACGGTTAAATTCTTGTACCGGATTGAGGAACGCGTCGTTAGCGGAGAGCAGGATATGCGATGTGTTTTCAGTGAAAAGGCGAAAGCCGTCAGGCACCTCGATCGATTCTGTAGTTGACATTGCCATGCAACGCTGAGAGTTCAAGAGCCCTTTTTGATGATGATACAGAGACCTGGAAATCAAAACTAGCCTGGACGCCATTTTGTTGTCTTCGGCCGGATTGATTAGCTAAGGCACTCAACTTCACAGGTTCACATCTCAAGAAACAGTCTCATCCTAGAATTTCAAACAAAAAAGCGACCGTGACCGCCCCCTCCCTGTGATTATCTTCATTTGCGGTGCCTTACTCGCCCAAAATATCTGCCTCTTCCCGACAATTGGGCCCATGCTTTACCAATGCAGCTTTCACATCCATCATCGCGACATTGGACAGTCTCTGAGCCATATATTCCCTCTTGCCCAAAGTCTTCTCACCGTGAATTTCAGCGTTTTCTTCACCTTCAAAGTCCCTCTCTGCACCTCAGAATTTTTTACACGAGCTTGTGAGCTACGTAGGTTTTTGGTGCCACCCTAGGATCTTGGAGGAACCTCTGTTGGCCAATATAAATTCTGGTTCTCTATGAAAGGCTGTGTATCCGGGACCCAAATCAACCTCTCTTTGAACTTGAGACGAGTGATGAGTACCTTACCCTCGTCCTGACATTGTCCCATGAGTCCCTTCCATTTTCCCCTAGTTCTGTTTTTACTTCTCCTGGACCAGCCGAAAAAATATGTTCGAATATTCTTAGGCCGTAACTGACTCCACCCTCTGATGACAGTAACTGCCCCTCGCGAAAGAGCCACAGTCCACCCCTCCCAGCACTTTTCTGAGTGGGCTCTTCATATTCATCCCTAACAAAACACCTGGACCTGAGATAATTTTGCGCCAACATACAAATAATCCTTTAGCCAGAAACTGGACTCCTTTGAGCACAAGTATATGACCCAGTTGTAGAGCTTTCATGTGGGATCCCTTTCGCCCTGATTCAGAACACGAATGTGGGGCATCATAAATCGCCGAGATGAGCGGATGTGTTGAAGATCTTGAGACGGATGATCAGAAAATATTGGCCCGGTCCCCATATATAATCACGAGGCGACAATCGAACAGTCTCAGCATGTGCGAGCCCCAATGGAAGATACCACTCTACTCCATGTCATCGGAGAATGGTATCAGCCCCAAGTGGCGTGTACTCATGCTATTCGACTTTTTGTGTAGCTGCCACTGTCTGTATGGGTCCTCTGGTATTTGTCACAATCGTTCTCCGACTCATATGCCCAACACACAATTTGTAGCGGCGACTGCGAATTGTTCCGAGAGATGAATGAATGAGAGGAAAAAACCCTTAGGCAAAACACCCTTCCAGAGTTGTAACGTCGTGAATAAGTCATCTATTTACGACCCAACCATGTACAAATGGTGGGTGCTGCCGGACGTGTGATGAAAATAATCTACCCGAAAACCAGGTGATACACCCCTAGTCAACGGGCCATATTCTAGGCCCTCCGCGTCTTAGTACTAGCCTGCTTGTTGCGGAATAGAAATGCTGAATCCAAAAAAACCAAGTGCTTCCCGACCCAGGGTTGGACAGACCACGCGCCTGCATGACAAGCCCTCACCAGTCATATCAACCTGGCACTCCATTGGTGCAGCCAAGCGAATTCATCGAAATGCCGTCGTGTTCAAAAGTAATATGAAAACAGTGCAAATAGTGAATTTTTAAGTAAGATGCACAAGGGAAAGAGAGCGAGCGCAATAATCCTGTTCGGCTAGTTTGGTTCCATCATGCCTTCTAGATCATTGTTATAAACTGCCCTGGTTCTTCAGCAGGAGGGGGAAATGATCGGGGCTAAAAATTGCAAGAAGAGTACAGAACAGTGATGCCCCCAGAAGACGGCTGGACGAAGGTGAATATACAGTACGTGATGCCTGGATGCGCCGGCATTTGAGTCTCATAAAATCGACAACTGAAGCCAACAAAGGCTACGTCCTCTGTGGTTGAGATATAGCACGCACCTTCCCGGATTTGAGCACGGCACGCTAAGCATCGATTCATCAATAGATTATCACATGTCTAAACAGAAGCACCGAAAACACTACATAGGATAAGTCCAAACCGAGCTAAAAGTCATTACCCTCATGGTAGATCTCACAGCTGTTCTCCGTCCATGTGAAGAAAAACAACGCAAAACGGCATATTAAATGAAATTTCTATTTAAGGTTGTATTGATCCGGACATCTCATCCTTATCAAATACCAAATCACAAAATCACGAGAACAAGACGTGTGAATGTCAATGAGTACGGAAGGGGAGAGCATATTAAGGGGGGTCTAGGATCAAAGCTTAGCCCCAGCCGAGATACGACAACTCCAGACTTTATATGCCTAATCAAAACATTGATTTTGTCGACCGACTATACAGGTTACTATCTGCATTCTCGTGTTGGTATGAACCGGGATGATTCGAGGTCCTTCATTCAACTGTAATCCCAGAGCGAATCTAGGACATAAATGATCGAGGACTGTGGTCTACCAATAATACCCAGAACCTACCTCTTTGCCAGTCTTAGCTATCTTCGTTTTGACATCTTCATAATTTAAACTCGATGATTTCACTATAACCTCCTGTTTTTCCAGGGAGACGGAAAATTCGGTGACCTCTGGACCCACCCTTCAGATCTACCTTTGTGAGATAGTAAAGTGCTCACCATCAGCCTCCTTAGCTTTTTTGAGCACACGATTGATAGCACCAGAACAACCTTCACAGGTCATCTAACAGACAATGCATTTATCCTCTTTTCATTGTAAAGTCCTGGGGTACCTTAACATCGAATTTGTAAGTGTGAATACTCTTCCTAATGATTGAATGTATGGTCGTGATTACATCTGCGAAGCATAACTCACAGACATGATGGCGAAGGGCAACACTATATTGACATAAACAAGTACCTGGCCAGGGAAAAATGAATATACTTACAGTCACAGAAGCGACAAGGATGAGATTATGATCCAAGGATCGGTAGTCAAGCTGCTATATAAGGGTTTGATCACGCCATTACAATGTCATTACAATCACTTGACAATCACTTGACATGAGCTTTTCGACTTACTCATCAGAACAGATCCTGTAAATAACACAATGTTGATTTGGTAGTGCTAATACAGATTTCTGCAAGATTAAAATGCCTCTAAGCCAACAGCAGGTGATGGAAGCAACAAAATTACACCCCGAAAGTCAATTTGACACAGCCAGGAGTTATCTATGATTTGGACCTTCTATCATCTCCATGGTTTCGTCTGCTTCTGTGGCAACTGGTACCCAGCTGTCATCGCCAGGCTGATGGCCCCGTAACCGCGAAATCATGGAGCGTAGCCACGCTGGGAAACCCCTTAACATTCGGGAATTCCAAGGAAAGAGAGAACATACAATGTTTGGTGTTTTTCCAGTGTGATAGATAGTACACAGGGATGCCAGTTAAAACAAAGCCTTGGAGAAGCGAGTTATGAATGTTCAGGGGAACGGTAGCGTAGTGGCTTACCACAAACAGCTATGGCTTCCAAAGGCGCAGCAACGACCGGCATACAGAGCAAAAAGAGAGCAACCTGGTCATTGCTCAGTGAGAGGTGGTCCGTCCATATAGCTGCACTTACAGCACAAAAAATCAAAGGGGTGGTGATCCAAGTCTTATAAGGTCTTCAAAGAATTCAACAAGATATTGAGGCTGAAGAGGGACACAAGACTACCTGTCCAATAACGGCTCTTTAAAGCGTAAGATTATAAGCCCTATAACCTTCATGATGATGTTAGTAGTCAAGAAATCTGGGGCTCGGATCTTGTAATACCGTCAGGAAATAGAATGCCCACGACGCCACGACAGCAAAATTAATAAGAGTTCGAAATCCACCACCAATGGCAATGAACATGATCGTAAGAGCGGCCTGTAGGCAAGCGGCGTTCAAGGGTGTTTGCCTCACGGTATGCAATCTACCGAATATGGAGGGAAGAAAACCTTCTCGACCGGCAGCGCAGACGAGGTGTGATGATGTGAGAAATCCACCTAAAACGAGGGTTAGATAAGACAACGGGTTTGAAATGACTTGCAGTAATGCCTACCGTTCAGAGCTCCGAAGCAAGAAATCGCAACCATGATTGCAAAAATGATCCCACCAATTGGACCAAACAGGGTACGGCCAAAATCAAGTGCGACAGTGTTACTTAAACCAACAAAATCCTGATCGATACAATAGGACTTAGGCAGTTAAGACTGAGGGAATGACTTACCTTGTCCAGAACGATGAAATAGGATATGTTCGCAACCAGGAAGAGTAGCTGATGGCTCATCAAAGGTTGAAAAATGTCTGTAATCCCCGACGTACCGTGACAATTGCCATACTTGAGTGTATGGCACGAGGTATATTGCGTTCCGGGTGGTGCATCTCGCCTCCGACATAGGTCACCTGATCCCAACCATCGAATGACCAGAGTCCGGAATACAGTGCAAGTGAATAGGAAGAAGGACTACGACTGGAACCTTCAAACCAAGATTGGTGAAAGCTTGCTGTGGCCCTTCCGCGGGCTAGTTGGATGACTCCAAGGGTCGTCACAACAATCTGAAATTGGAGTTATATTTCATACATGGGAGAAGAGTATACTCGTACCAGAGCAGTAATCTAATTCATAGAGAACATAGAGAGACTTGGCTTAAACAAAAGTGCTGGCTCACCTTGGCTGTCGTGAAGATGACAGCAATCCGAGTACTCAGACTGCGCGTCGCGACGCATAAGAATGTTACTATAAGTACTGCTCCTGATGCAGTGAGTCTAATGGCCCATTTGGGGATGTTGTCTGGAGATATTTCTTGACCAAAAAATAGCCTATTCATATATTCTGCGAAGATGAGGGCTATCACCGCGTTACCACCTACACATAGAGCATTAGATCAAAATTTCAATGGAGAAGTAGAAAAATAGCAACCAGGTTTAAGGGCAATAATTGCTGTCCATGCGAATAAATATGATACGAGAGGACCATAAGCATATGAAAGGTAGGCTTGTGCCCCTCCATTTTGGGGTATTGCGGAACCAAGTTCAGCGAAGCTGCTAGCTCCAGTCCAGGCAAGTATACCAGAGACCAACCAGACCATTAGACTAGCTCCAATACTCTCGGTATTTGCCACAACTACACCTGGCGAAGAACTTGCCACACGAGCTGTCTGTGAGATGATAGAAGGCACGATACTTCAGCTCACGACGTACAAGATGCCTGAACCGATCTAGCTTTCCGAACAACGATCAACAGTGGGAGGTGCAGAATTCAAATAAAATCACCTGTAATCCGATACACAGAGAAATACCTTAAGGACGATAAGTGAAGGAAGACGCCATACTAGCAAAAGCTACCATTTATAAGGCCAAGGTTCTTCTCCCCACGTCCAAGTGCCACTACAGGTTCTGTTACACTTGCGGTCAGAGGAAGCTGCATATTTCATGAGAGCTGCTTGACCCAATCGGTTTATTGGGGTTAAACTTACTAGGTCCTCTCGGTAATTGAACCCAGACAAGGAATATGATCTAGCTCTATGTTCGGGGATGAGCCAAATCGTCTCTCTTGAATAGTGTAACTGACCTAGCGAAACTCCGAGGTATGGATACTGCAAAATTCTGGTCTAGTTCCAGTGCACGGAGAGATTCCTCAGAATTATGGGACGAATGTGGTGACGAATTGTTTCGAAGAGCGACATACTCCTCTCTAAAACTCGTCATGGGACACGTGCCGTAGAAATGAGAAGAAGAGGTCAACCTACCCCCAGTCAAAACGCGCTAGAACCCATCAGGATTGACATCATCAACTGAATCATTGAATGCTGTTTGGCATCGTCAACCACTCCAAGCAAATCACTAGATACTTTGTGACAAGGTAGGAAGAAATGATTAAGAAATGATTGACCTCGTTCAATCGGTAGTCAGAATTTGCTCAGGAATCAGGAATTAAATTCCATTCCACTGGGGATACAACTACCAGTAGATCGCGGATTGTATGGTCGTGTCCACTATTTTTGTATTTATTCTACGTGCTTGTATATTCACGCAATGCTTGCGCTATAACACTATGAATATCTGTACACCGGTCCTGACACATTTCCATGGTCTGTAAAACGCGGTCAGGAGGTATGCAACACAAAAACACGACCCTTACGTTAATTGCGTCTGCAAGTTGTATCTGTCCATTTTGCCAGACACTTGTTATCGTTCCAAGGGCAGGTATACAAGACAAGATAAGTGTTCCTTGAGATGCGGCGGCCTCATCTTCTGTTGGATCTAGCCAGATGTCCCCACCCATTACTGACTAAGCATCATGAAAAAAATAAGTGTCGTCTACACAGAAAAATCCTACCGCAGAACATGACATAACAAGACCAAGGATTTCAATACCTGCATCAGCCAATGCAGCACTCACAGCGACCGATGCGGATGAAATGACTCCTTCAATGCCATCAGCTTCAATAACCGTAATGTAGACGTCGATCGTTGCTTTTGGCAAAAGTTCAAGTCTCACAGAAGAGACAATGGCTTGATAAACTGCCATGGCAATTGTTCTGTCTTCCGCATCCTTGAGATTTTGAGTATCCTGAGAAGGGCCATCTGATCGTAGACTCACGCGCAAAGGTGCTCGCCGACGCTTACAAGAAAATGGTGCAAATTTGACTTCCACATTCAGCCTTCCGTTCTCGCTGTAAGCTGCATTTTTCGATTGCCGTGGACCATAACTACACAAGAGGTGACATGAGCCCTTTCCTGTCCGGTGGGTGTGAGAATCACAGACATTGCGCAAGCTATCTTCGTTTGCTCAGTTTCAATATAAGCAGAGCCATTCGCTTGAGTGATTAATCCAGGTTGCAAAACTGGGAATCGTTTATTCAGGATTACACTTCAATTTTGACCTAAGAGACGCACAGATAGGCCGGATATCTAATGGTCCCCTTTTATTCCTAGGCTGACCAGCTTTGAAGAGTTTTGAGCCTTGTTCAGGTGCAAAAACGGGCGAAAAACTTTCTTCAGGGCCATTCACTCTACGCCGGTCAAAATTCGAGAGAGCCATTTGCAGAAAAGGAAAGCTTGTCAATTTATGTAAACCCAGTCACCCTTTCCATTTTTGGAGCTTTGATGAAGCTCTCCATTTCCCTAAACAAGTCAAAGGCCTCTGCTGGCCTTGTACCTGCGCTTTCTCGTTCATCGGCTTTTGGCAATACAGATGAAGACGATGATAATTATGACACACCGTCCACTCTTCCGTCCTCAGATGGCAAAACCTCAGTGAATAAAGTCGTTCTAGCACAAAACATGCAGACGTCAAAAGCGACGAGGAAGAGAATGGAGGCAGAGAAACAGGTCGACTCAACTGTGTATGAATATGACGAAGTATGGGACAAGATGCAGGAAGCAAAAGTAAAGGCCAAGACAGCCAAAGAACAGGAGTCCAAAGAACGCAAGGTATGTGTATAGTTCTGACATACATGTATGTTCATCATTTCCATGATTGTTTCTGCACTAGCCAAAATACATTCATGGTCTACTCAACGCTGCTGCAACACGCAAATTAGATCACCTACGAGCAGAAGAAAAGATGATGCAGCATGAACGTGAGCTGGAAGGAGACCAATTCAAAGACAAGGAATCTTTTGTCACGCAGGCCTATAAGGACCAGATGGAACAGGTTCGGAAAGCTGAAGAGGAAGAAAAACGAAGGGAAGGTCCGTCATGCAGTGTCCCTTCTTTCCGTGTAGTCTAATGAATCAAATACTACAACTCACAGAGATCCAGAAGAAACAAAATGGGCCATCAACGGGTATGACACACTTTTACCGAAAACTATTGGAGGAATCCGAGCAACAGCATGAAGCGACGGTGGCAGCTACGCAAGCCAAGCGTGTCATTGGACCACAAGGACCGACAACCAATCTTACAATCACCAAACCTTCCAACTTTACACCAGTGTCAGATCTTGAACTCGCACGAGTTGCGCGAGACGAGGGCAAGGAAGTTGAAATAAATGATGATGGTCTGATCGTTGACAAACGTGATCTCTTGAGTGCTGGTCTCAATCTTTCATTGCCTAATACTAGGCGATTGGGAAAACAAATCCCAGGTATGACCAGGGATGAACCAGATAAACCCGTGGAGACCCATACAGCTGTGGGCACAGCAGCCAGTCGACGAGAGATAAACGAAAGAAGAAGACGAGAAATTGTGCAACAGATGGAGATGGAGAAGAGAAGAGTCGCAAGCGAAAAGCAACAAAAAGATGAGAAGTCACGTAGAACTGCAGCCAAGAGAAACACAGAGTCAGACGTGAATAATGCTCGTGAACGATATATGGCCAGAAAACGACAGAAGTTGGAGCAAGACAGTGGTTCTGACAACAATACGTGATCGGTTACTCTAGACGTTAGGATTGTCTATGTATCAATGTACAATTAGATACGGATATTTGTATGATGGTGCGAAGTTCGAACTCAACATTTGTTGGTAAGTCTAGTGAGAACTGCAACCACAACATATCATCTGCGGCCGTTCTTCACCGATGAGCGAAACCATCTTGTCAAATGCTTGAAGAACAGCCGAGCTGGTAGGTCTCCCCTCCGGACGATCATTCAGCATGGGCTTAACGACGTGCATCAGTTCTGGGACATAGTACCCCGTTGACTGACGTGTAGAATAAGAGAATGACGAATAAGTGGCTGACGAGAGTTTACCTTGCACACTCGCAATATGAGAATTCCCAGAGCCCATACATCAGCCTTGTAGGGATCTGTAACCTCCCCCTTTTCACATTCAGGTGGTACTTCAGTGGCCCTTTGGGGTGCCAAGCAAGGATTTGGGTCATTTTCATACCGACGTGCAAGCTCAAAATCAATATACGCATACCGACCATTGTAGTCGGTGACCAAATTCCGTAACGAGATATCAAGGTGCGCAATTCCTAGATTATGCATGAAGACAGCGTGCTGTAATTGACTTAATCTGTAAAGAATGGCACATCGAGGGTGACGGAGAGCGACCGACCTCGATGCATTGACGTAATGTTGCAAAGAAGAGGCCTAGGCAGCAAGGTCCATCATCAGTGATAAGTTGAGAGGACCATGCTTCCATCACAATAAATGCGATATCGTCTACTACAAGCTCGATTAGATCAACCACAGCTGGAAGAGTTCCGACGCAAATTAGTGACCTTGCTCGTTTTGGTCCAAAAATACACACGTATAGTATGGTTTCTCGGGTCCCCACGTTGGGGGCCTCTGGAAAGGGTTCGAATTATATCATATTCACGACTGTAGATGTGAACGGCTTTGACGACGACTTTCATTCCGTCCTTAACTCGGGTTCCTCGAAAGAGGTTCATAGGCTACAAAAGATAAGCAGAAAGCCGAGATCGCAGCCGACCAAACATACAAGGCCTTCGTCGGGACAAAGCGCATCGTCACCCATCTCTCTGTCAATGCCGTCCGGGATAGGTCTAAGCGAATGACCGTATGGCTGGTTCTTGGTGTAAAATTCCTTAACATCGCGTACGGTGTCTAACCGAAATCCCCTTGAGTATATGAGGGCTTTGTACCGAGGCCAAAAGGGAAAGACACGTTGGTTCACCTCCTCCTCATCGAAAGAAGATTCGGAAGGTGAACGAGAGGAATCACTATCGTAGTCAGAGTCCCAATGGTTATACATAGAGGGTGAGCGGTGGAGTTAACATGTGCGACTTTAAAAGTATGCTTTATAGAATGGACAGTTGGAATAATTGCCCGACTAAGAAATAGGAGTGCGGAAATCATAACCATAGAAAGACAAATTCATTTTTCTTGAGTATCACATTTGGGCGTTCAATCCTCTCGTCATGTTCCGCAGAAGACAACGCTGTAACCGCATTCCGCAAGATCTTGTCCGATAGAACAACGCCGTTCGGGCAGGTTACGGTCCAGGCAGCAGTTTGGAAATTGATGATACAAATCCAGAGCGATATTTTTGACAATGTTGTGCAGCGGCAGGAAGAGTATTTTACCGAATTATGTAGAAGAAGATAGAGATTGATCGCAGTGGGATTTCGAGGACTTGTAAAGTAAGTATCCCACGCTTCACTACAAGACAGGCCGTTGATCGTGCGAAGACGCAACCCATCTTTGGTTGATCTCCTACCGGCGGTGTGTCCTTCTGAACCCAAAACATGGAGGAGGGCACCAAATCGAAGAAGACCGTATTCGTCGGAGGACTCAGTGAAGACATAGACGAAGGAATTATTTATGAAAATTTTGCTAGTTTTGGTATGCCTTTCTGATATGCATGTCTTTAGCATCATAACAGTCACATATGCACCGTAGGGGATATTTTGGATGTCCAACTACCCTCAGCAGTGGTTGATCCAAATCGTCAGAATGGTGAATGCGCAATTTTGCTGCTCCACATGTAATCTGACCTCTGTTTAGAGCCTAAACACCGCGGATACGCCTTTGTCACGTTTGGCTCGCCCGCTGATGCACAGGATGCAATTGATAACATGGATATGAATGAACTCAAAGGTAAAGTCCTGAAGGTGAATCTTGCTCGCCCTATGAAAGGACCCGTGCAACCAATGGGAAACAGAGCTGGTGTGTCTATTATACATCTTTCGCTAATTGAAGTCACTCAATGAGTGTCAGTTTGGGAGTCAGAGGAATGGTTGAAGGAACATGTCAAACCCTTGGCACAGAGCGGAGGTGCTGCATTTTCTAGTCCCCCAAGTTCATTAACTTACGGTTGTGATGCTCTAGGTATAAAGGGGAGGCTGGCAAGCCAAGAACAAGGAAACGATGTAGATTCTCAAACTGACAACACAATGGAAGAATGACTGCTGACAGGACCAGGTGTAAGGCACAAACAAGCGGCTCATCTGTATCAATGATTATAGAAATTCTTGCATGGTGACGCCGACGGCACCAATAACACGAATCCAACCTTAAAGCAGCCGTATCCTCATCAATGTGCCTGGCAAGAGGATATATCCAGTATGTGACTTGGTTTCGAGAACACAACAAACCAGCCATGAACAGCAGCTTCAGTTGGATTGACAGATTGGAGGTAAAGATAGTTTTGTGGAAGGGCGGCATCAGAAGAACCAATTAAAATTCTCTTGGATTGTGAATTTCCGACTCATCGAATTCTGCGCGAGCACGTTTGATGTCTTCTTGCATGAACAACAGTTCCTCCATTCGGGCCAGCTTCTTGGCATCTGCTGGCCGTGAAAGAACTCGACGGAGATCATCAATAGATAGTCGAGGTTTCTTGTTTGGGCCTCCAGCCTGCTGGCACTAAAGAAGGAGTAATTCTCCGTCACTTTGATCCCCACATGGCACAGAAGACCACAAACCACGTCGATGATATACTCTATCAATATCTCTTCCATTACATTGACTGTATCATTGGATGGATTGCGATCATCGCCGAAGCCATACATCAAGCTCTTGACTGCAGGACAAATTCAGAGAGAGTAATGAGAAAGGCTTGCTTGACGCACGCTCTTTAAGAAAAAGCCCTCTGAGGTTGGATTGCTTACGAGAACCTCTTGCACTGAAACTTCCAGCTATTGAACTCGTAGTACTGTCTCGCATATAACTCGGGGTATATGGAGTGAACGTTGCAGTTGATCTCTGTGGAACTAAAGGAGCCGGCGGCGTGGTCGCAACACTAGAAGTTGCTTGAGC
>Ga0153949_1000040_pt1 | contig 49548 bp, 40 predicted proteins | sample TSNJ033MetaG_FD_104705 | JGI IMG/M metagenome (GOLD analysis project Ga0153949, IMG submission 104705) | Attine ant fungus gardens microbial communities from New Jersey, USA - TSNJ033 MetaG | ecosystem: Host-associated > Fungi > Mycelium > Unclassified | place: USA: New Jersey, Wharton State... | reverse complement strand
CTTTGGCCGGGGGAAACCGTTACACATCAAGCGGCACAAAACCTGCGCCAGCAACGTGCCCCAATGACCATTGAACAGTGGTCTAATCTAGAGCCTTACCAACAAATCGGGGACTTCTGGGTGGTGGACCATACCACCGGCTGGGCTTATTGGGCATCGCTCTTGGAGCCCGGAAACGCCAGCTCTTATCTTCTGGATGCCGCAGAGCTGACCGATGCCATCGAAGATACAGTCTTTAACGGCAGCTATTATTATGGCATCCATGTGGACAGTCAACTGATCAGCCCGGATAACAGTGAGGAGTTTCTCCCAGGGGGCGACAGTCGTTTAGAAGCTTTCCTTACAGGAATTAAGAACAACTCGATGAATGATGAGGGAACGACAAACCCACGTGTCGAGGTTGACTCTCCACCGTCAGACTTTAACTTTGACACCATGCTTCCTGGCCGTGTCTTCACTATGGCTGGTGAGCAGTACCTCTACCTTGAAGATATGGGGAACGGTAACCATATGATTATCCGTCAAAACTCCATTCGCAATACAAGTTTCAACGAGCAACCCCAAGTCCTCAGCAACTGGTTCAGTGGCCTTGATGCTGAGGTCCAGGCCATGGTCCAACCCGTAGTTATTCCAGATCCAGCTATAAGCACCTTTGGGTTTGTGTTGAGTTGGCAATCACTAGAGGGCCATCCTAATTGGATACCCACTAATTTAGCGGATTTCCCTACAGTGGCAGGAGATGTGAGCAATGTGAATCCAAGCGGCACGCCTCAAGCCTTTGCCCTATCTCTTGCGGATCTGACGCGCTTATCTACACCAGAGGGGCCCTTCCCTAATCTTAGGGAACGTAGAGGGGTACCTACTAGCTGGTGGTGGACTCGTACCCCTGGGAATTCAGTGGCTTCTTATATTGTACGTCCAAATGGTGGTATTTATCTTCATACTATGACAAGTGATTACGGTGAAACCGGTGCCAATGGAGGAGTCCGCCCTGCCATCATCGTGCACCAGTAAATAAAAAGACCTTAAGGGCAATAGCATTAATAAAATACCCCACCAAACGTTAGGAGTTGGTGGGGTATTTAATTCTTACAGAAAGTCTACGCCTACTCTAATCAGTGGCTGAGCTTAATGACAGTGCACTTAAGGCTCTTTTTTTCTATTCAAGAAATCATAGAAAGCAAAGAGAGCAACTCCCCCCACAAAGCATGCAATTCCAGCTTTTAAGCCCTGAGGGAAGAAAGAAAGTTCTACGACATGTTCACCTTGAGGAGCGGTGACTTTCATGAAGCCTTCTTGGGCTTTGTCTAATGTTACGGCATGTCCATCCAGTTTGGCGGACCATCCTTTATCATAAGGTAATGTGAGGAAAAGGTCACCAGAAGTCTTGGCATTATAAGTCAAACGAAGTCCATTTTTTACTTGTTGTGTTTTTACCTGAGTTTGCTTCAGGTTATCCATGGCTGCTTGGTATTTGGTGTTATCCAAAGCCCAGAATCTTGTGATGCCAAAGGAAACTTGTGCGTTTTCCGGGAAGGAAACACTCACCGTTAGTTCTGTCTCCTTTTCAGAAGTTCCCAAATTATAAAAATTACCTACATCTTTACTATTGACGTTGTAAGAATGAAGCACTTTTTTTCCAGAATGAATGGTAATCGTGGTCATTTTGGAATTATCATTAATATAGCTTACTTCAGGTAACTCAAGATAAGCCTGACTATGTGCGGGCACGGTAAGTGCATAAGTCACTGAAACACCACCGTCTTCTTCGGCTTTACGTCTCAGGGTAACTTGTTCGTTCCCGCCGCTTATCGTGCTGTTACTGGTTTCTGAGTCTGGATAAATCTGCGTGAAATATTTTTCTTTACTGTGCGTCAGCTGACGGAGAAAGGCTTCTTGATTACTTATGGTTGCTCTTTCTGAACTGCTCAGAACGGCATCTTTGTAGCCATCTTTTACAAATATCCCCGCCGACTGTGCATTTTGATTTTCAAATAAAGAAGGTTTTATTTGCTTAAAACCATATTTCTCAGGCTGAAATTGATTGATATTATAATTTATGGAAAGAAGCGAATCCATGAGAAACGTGTTTTCAGGATAGCGGAGATTAAGGTAGGTACTGTCTGTATGAAACCCTAAAAGTCCCAGGACCCGACTGGAATTACTATTACGAACAGAAGAAAACTGTGATAAGGCATTATAATTATATTTCATGCCATCATTTGCTGTATCGGGCACCGTGTTTTCTGTACGCACAAAGGTATCTCCAGAACGTTCAATAATATTTTGGGCGAGAGGTTGAATGAATGAAGTTTGGCTGTTGTAGTATTTTCGGCTGGCAAAATTCCATTCTTTCTTAACTCCTGCGAGCTGGTAGTAGCCATTTAAACCTGCTTCTGCACACATGAACAAAGCAAGGATGGCAGCTAAAACTCTCCAATGAAGCCATTGTTTAAAGAAGGTAAGAAGAACCAAGAAGTAAGCCAGGGCAAAGAGCAGGGTCAGCGCAAGCTGTAGCGTATCGAGATAAGGATAGTCTCCGAGAAAAGCAGTAGCAACAAACCCAAGGGAAAGCAGCACAAAGGGGACTAAAGTCATCCAGAGTTTTAAAGACTTGAACCGCGTGAGAACTTCACAGGCCATAAGTAAAATGAGAAGAGAAAAAAGGAAAGCATAACGATGTAAAAACATGTTTGGAGAATGCATCCCTTGCCAAGCCAAATCTAAAACTTGCAGATAAAAAGAGGCAATCAGAAACGCAAGTAGGGCTCCAAAAGCTATTTTGGTTCGCCATTTTACTTGAGGGAGAAAGAAGAAGGTAAGAGCAAGGAGGAAGGGGATGAGTCCTAAATAAATCATTGGGACAGCATCATACTGAGTTGTATCATAGGCCCCCACGAAGTTTTTAGAAAAAAGATCAAAAACGGCGGAGTTTTGTGTCCAAAAATCAGTGATTTGCGAAACAGCTTGTGTATTATTCGCTTTCAGATCAAGATACATTGGAAGAAGCATCACTAAACTGGTCACAGCAGACAGTGTTGAAGTAATTGCAAAATCAAAAAACTTTTTCCATGACCACTTTGTAAATGTCGAACGTGCTAAAAAGTACAACACTAAGAAAATCGCAACCATAAAGCCAAAATAGTAATTTTGGATGAAGAGAAGGCTTAAGCTGATGAAATACAGTTTACGCTTGCCGAAATCTTGAAGTCCATGCAAGCCCCAGATGATGAGAGGAAGCCAGATAAAAACATCGAGCCACATGATGATTTCAACTTGACTCGTTAAGAAGCTCATCAAGGTAAAAGATGTAGATAGCGCGAGTACGATAAGGGAGGAGAGCGATTTATACATGTTTTTCAATGCAACAAAGCTTGAGAGACCAATCGCTCCAAACTTTAAAAGTGTAATCAGATAAAGCGCATCTGGCATCGTGTGAACATTGAAAAAATAAGTCAGGGGCATGAAGAAACTTCCCATATAGTAAGCAGAAAAAGCATAAAGGTTAAGCCCCAAACCATTCGTGAAAGTATAGAGGAAACCTAAGTTACTATTATGAAGAATATCGCGATAAAGTGTGTGTATAGCAACATACTGATGATAAGCATCGCCAGCGAGGATAGAAGTGTCACTCCCCCAATAAATACCGAGGAAAGCGAAAGCTATCGCAAGTAATCCAGCTGGGAGGATAAAACTTCCGAGCATTAGCCAAATATTTTTCTTGATAAAATCAAACATACATTTATTATAACCTAATTTCTTATTTATAAAAGAAAAACTGGACTAGTCCAGCTTTGTTTTTAACTCGTTTGCAATTTCCTCTAACCGATTATTTTTATTAACCTGAGGGATTTTATAGCCGATATAGTAAGGAGAAGTGATAAACCGTGGGACAATCTTACAAATATAACGCTGGCTGTCCGGCATTTTATAGAAGAAAAGATTGTAAGAATCACAGCGCCCATTCATGTAGTCGTTGAGTAAATATTGTGTAATACGCTGAACCTTATCAGCCAAATGATCGATATGTTCAAGTTGTGAAATGATGACATTAAACTCCACAAACCCCATAATCGGGCGAGTAGAGATGGTAATATCGACACTATTTTCTTTAAGTGTCACACCTTCAAAATTTTCAGGAGAGATGTGTTCGTAACCATCAGCCTCTTCCAAACCAACAATCTGCATGTGTGGATGACGTAATGTTCCACCAGAATGTGGGCCAAAATTTTTAAACATAAGTACGGATTTATATTGGGGGTTATCCAATAGTTTCTGCCAACATTCAAAAGCAAAGCGAAAGACTTCTCTATTTTCTTGGATGGAGTAGGTCGACACATCTCCGAGGTGTTTATCCGACTCGATAATTACCGTCATCAAAGAGTTTTCGACAGTGGGAAATTTGTTTTTGAGCCAAATTTTGTGCCCTTGTCTGTCCAAAATATCTTTGAGATTAGGCGTATCGCAAAAAGGGCACACTCGCTTTGTTTCCGCAAGGTTTGCGTATTTATTTTTATTGATTTCCATGTTAAAAATTAAAGGATTATCTGTGTGTTCAATCATATTTCTATTATAGCATTTCGCAGTCTATTTATTTCTCGAAAAAACTGGTATAATAAATCGTTACCTATTATTTACTTCAGCCTTCAACTGAATGTAAGCTTTTTTGTTTTTCTAAAGAAAAATAGGAAATCTAATAAAAATAGAAAGAGATGGTGAACAAATAATGGATAATTCAAAAACAAGAGTCGTTGTCGGTATGTCTGGTGGCGTTGATAGTTCGGTTACAGCTTTAATGCTGAAAGAACAAGGTTACGATGTCGTTGGTGTTTTCATGAAAAACTGGGACGATACTGACGAAAATGGTGTATGTACAGCTACAGAAGACTACAAAGATGTAGCAGCAGTAGCGGATCAAATCGGTATTCCCTACTATTCTGTCAACTTTGAAAAAGAATATTGGGACCGCGTATTCGAATATTTCTTGGCCGAATATCGTGCAGGACGCACACCTAACCCAGATGTGATGTGTAATAAAGAAATTAAGTTTAAGGCTTTTCTTGATTACGCAATGGAACTCGGGGCTGATTACGTAGCAACAGGCCACTATGCACGTGTAACCACAGACGAAAACGGCACAGTTCATATGCTTCGTGGTGTGGACAATAATAAAGATCAAACTTATTTCTTAAGCCAATTGTCACAAGACCAACTGAAGAAAACAATGTTTCCACTTGGTCATTTGGAAAAACCTGAAGTACGTGCTATTGCTGAACGTGCAGGCCTTGCGACAGCGAAGAAAAAAGATTCGACAGGAATCTGTTTCATCGGTGAAAAGAATTTTAAAGAATTTTTAACAAACTATCTTCCTGCAACCTCAGGTAAAATGATGACACTTGACGGTGTAGAAATGGGGACTCACGCAGGACTCATGTATTATACGATTGGTCAACGTGGTGGTTTGGGAATTGGTGGACAACACGGTCAAACGACGAGTGATCCTTGGTTTGTAGTAGGGAAAGATCTGAGTACAAATACGCTCTATGTGGGACAAGGCTTCCATCATGAACATTTATACTCTGATAATTTAACTGCCAGTGAATTGAGCTTTACGCGTCCAATGCCAGAAGAATTTGAAATGCATTGTACAGCCAAGTTCCGCTACCGTCAAGAAGATACAGGTGTAACAATCTCTGTTAAGGGTGATAAAGTTGCTGTCAAATTTGATGAACCTGTACGTGCTATCACTCCAGGACAAGCCGTTGTTTTTTATGATGGTGATGAATGTCTCGGTGGTGCATTGATTGACTTTGCTTATAAAAATGGCCAAATTATGCAATACCAATAAAAGAAGAGAAACGTGGGGGAACCCACGTTTTATTTTTGATTGGTTTTTAAATTTGTTATAATTTAATTATAATCAAAAACTTATTTAAAGGTACGGATATGAAAAAAATTGGAAAAGGAAATCTTGTTTTACTTGCTTTAGTATTGGTAATGAGCCTCGCATTTATTTGGAGTAAAAATTACAAAGAAAAAACTACACAATTTGATGACAATATTATACTCCCCCAGTTGATGTCGCATTTTGAACAAGGAGAAACAGCAGAGAAACTGGCTGCACAAATTGCTCAAGGCGATTACTCGAATATTCAAGGTAAATGGACAACTGAGGAGGGTGTGAATTGCCAAATTAATGGCATACGGCTTCTTTTAGGTAAGCGTGAATATTACATGGTAAAAGGGGGTTACGATGAATACGGCATACCTTATATTATGACCGATGATAAGCATTCAGCAAAACTATATTTTTATCCAGTAGGCAAGCCGATTCCGACGCTTCAAGAAGATGGTACGGTTGTCGTCTCAGACATGGCAGATCCGAGTGATACAAGCAAAAATCGCCTCTTATTTGCACAAACAGTACTCCCTTCAGAGCAAATAAAAGAAAGCGTTTTCCATCAAAAAAATTAAGCCTCAATGGCTTAATTTTTTAACGCTAAATCCTGTAAAGACAAGTCGAAATAAACTTTTAGACTCTTTAAGGGTATTCTTTATAAAAAAGAAGAAAAAAAGTATTAAAAAGCTTTCATTTCTCTCATAGTTGTGATATACTAAGTCATAAGACTGTAGACAGTCAAATTGTTGGAGGAATTTTTTTACAAATGAATGAATTTGAAACATTGTTAAACAGCGTTGAGGACGTTAAAGTACGTGACGTCGTAAAGGGTGAAATCCTTACTATCGAAAACGGGCAAGCAACAGTTGCTATCGTTGGTACAGGTGTTGAAGGTGTCCTTACACTTCGCGAAATCACAAACGACCGTGATGCTGATATCAATACATTCGTAAAACCTGGTGATATTCTTGATTTGCTTGTTATCAAACAAATCGTTGGTAAAGATGCTGAAGGTGCAAATGTATACCTTCTTTCATTGAAACGTCTTGAAGCTCGTAAAGCTTGGACTGAACTTGAAGGTAAAGAAGGCGAAATCCTTACAGTTAAAGTTACTAAAGACGTTAAAGGCGGACTTTCAGTAGACTATAACGGTGTTCGTGGATTTATCCCAGCGTCTATGATTGATACATACTTCGTTAAAGATACTAAGAAATTTGTTGGTCAAGAAATTGAAGCTAAAATTATCGAAATCAACGCTTCTGAAAACCGCTTCATCCTTAGCCGTCGTGCTGTAGTTGAAGCTGAAACTATCGAAATGCGTAAAGAAGCTTTTGCTCAATTGAACGAAGGCGATATCGTTGAAGGTACTGTTTCACGTGTTACTAACTTTGGTGCTTTCGTTGACCTTGGTGGTATTGACGGACTTGTTCACGTTTCAGAACTTAGCCACAACCGCGTTAAACGTCCATCAGACGTTGTAAAACCTGGTGATAAAGTTGAAGTTAAAATCTTGAAACTTGATGAAGAAGCTGGTCGTCTTTCACTTTCTCTTAAAGCTACACAAGCTGGCCCATGGGAACAAGTTGAAGAAAAAGCACCAGTTGGTTCAACTGTTGAAGGAACTGTTAAACGTCTCACTGACTTTGGTGCGTTCGTTGAACTCTTCCCAGGCGTTGAAGGACTTGTTCACGTTTCACAAATCTCTTGGGAACGTGTTGAAAATCCAAAAGACGTACTTAAAGTTGGTCAAGTTGTGAACGTAAAAGTTCTCGACGTGAAACCTGAAGAAGAACGTATCTCACTTTCAATCAAAGCATTGGAAGAAGCTCCAGCTCGCCCAGCTCGTAATAACGAAGATGGTGAAAAACGTGACCGTAAACCACGCGCTCCACGTAAAGCAGCTAAACCAAGCTACGATCTTCCAGAAACTCAAGAAGGTTTCTCACTCGCAGACTTCCTTGGTGAAGACTTCGACATCAACGATTTGTAAGAAAATCTCCAGAAAAGTCGCCTAAGCGACTTTTTTTGACCTTTGATAAAAAAATTCTATCGGCAATTTGAAATTGACTTCTGAACTTAATAGTTCAGGAGTTTTTCTTTTTTATTGACGTTTCTTTGTGTTGATTGCGAAAGCTTAAAGAATTTCTGGAGGATACAGGATATTTCTATATTTTAATTTTTCTTAACTCAAACGAAAGATTGTGAATTGAAGAACCATGTTAAGATGAAAGAAAAATAATTAGAAAAGAGGAAATTCATTATGAAGAAGAAAAGCAAGTATCGATCGGACTGATGAGCATTGCTTTATAATAATAAAGTTCAGCTGATTTATCGTGCTAAATAAGGATGAAGTAGTGTACAATGAAAAAAATAATATTACCAGTTGTAGCAGCTGTTTTCCTCTCACTTGGTGCTGTCTTTTTAGTCTATAGAGGTATCCCGCAGGAAGATCAGGCCTTTAAAACAAGTGAAAAAATAGATTTTTATATCATGTCGTCCAAAAAAATTATAGGTTTTGAGCGGACAGATAATTTGATAGAGAGGGCAAAGTTTGGATTTTAACTTGGAAAAATCTTCTTGTTTATGATTTAGTAAAAGAAGAAAAAATTTTCGGACTTGATTTAGCAAAATATGACTTGGAATACGCGCATTTATTGGCTTTGAAGAAATGACCCTCTTTGTCTATAAAATATTTTTACCCTTTTTGTTGCTCATTTGGTTTAAAAATGCTATCATATTTTTAAGCAACCGCTTGCGTAAAAAATAAAAAGGGGAACTCACTCATGAATCAACAAAATTGGTGGCAAGAAATTGTGATGTATCAAATTTATCCGAGAAGCTTTCAAGACAGTAATGGAGATGGCATAGGCGATATTAAAGGCATCATTTCGCGTTTGGATTATCTTGCTGAGCTAGGGATTGGTGGTATTTGGCTCAGTCCTGTTTATCAGTCGCCCAATGATGATAATGGTTATGATATTTCAAATTATGAGTCTATTATGGACGAATTTGGGACGATGAATGACATGGAAATGCTTATTTCTGAAGCTGATAAACGTGGTATCAAAATTATTATGGATCTTGTTGTCAACCACACCAGTGATGAGCACCCTTGGTTTATTGAAGCAAGAAAATCTGAAGAAAATATGTACCATGACTATTATATTTGGCGTGATGCACCAGCTGATGGTAGTCTGCCTAATGATTTGAAATCAATCTTTGGGGGACCCGCTTGGCAATGGGACGACGTTGCAGAACAATATTATTTGCATTTGTTCAGTAAGAAGCAACCCGATCTCAATTGGGAAAATGAAAAACTCCGCCAAGCCATTTATAAGATGATGAATTTCTGGATAGATAAAGGTATTGGAGGTTTCCGTATGGATGTTATCGACTTGATTGGAAAGCAACCAAATCAAGGGATTACAGGGAATGGTCCAAAATTACACGATTATTTGAAGGAAATGAATCAAGCAACTTTTGGTAATAAAAATCTACTTACTGTAGGTGAAACTTGGGGTGCAACACCTGAAATCGCCAAGCAGTACTCAAATCCTAAAAATAAAGAGCTCTCGATGGTGTTCCAATTTGAACATATTGGTTTAGACGAAGCAGAGGGGAAAACCAAATGGGACTTGGTTCCCTTACAGGTTTCGAAACTCAAAGAGGTGTTTAACAAATGGCAAACGGAATTAGGAGATGAAGGCTGGAATTCACTCTTTTGGAATAACCATGACTTGCCACGTATTGTTTCACGTTGGGGAAATGATAAAGAATACCGTGTAGAATCGGCTAAAATGCTGGCCATCCTCTTGCATATGATGAAAGGCACACCGTATATTTATCAGGGGGAAGAAATTGGCATGACCAATAGTCCTGTTACTGATATTGAACAAATTGATGATATTGAAAGTCGAAATATGTATTTCGAGAGATTGGAGGAAGGTTACAGTAAAGAGGATATCCTTCATTCAATCAATGTAAAGGGACGTGACAATGCGCGTACGCCGATGCAATGGAGCAATGCAAAAGCAGCGGGATTTAGTACAGGTCATCCTTGGTTAGCCATTAATCCCAACTATGAAAAAATTAATGTGGAGGCATCTCTAGGAGATAAAAATTCTATTTTTTACACTTATCAAAAGTTGATTGCTTTACGTAAAGAAAATCCTATCATCATCTGGGGCGAATTTGAATTACTTAAAGATACAGAGGAAGAAGTTTTTGCTTATATTCGATCTTACAAAGGGGAAGACTGGTTAGTTGTGGCTAATTTCAGTGCTCACGAAAATCAATTTTCTTCCTCATATGATGTAAAAGAGGAGATCATTCATAACTATCCTGAGGTTATCGATAATGTGAAAGAACGTGTACTTAAACCTTATGAAGCATTTGTTGTCAAACTTAAATAATATACAAATCAACCTTACTTCAATCAGAGTGAGGTTTTTTTGTGCATTAGTTAACAGAAAAACATTTACATTTAAATTGTTGACAAATGAAAAAGAATTACTTATAATAAAAGAAAGCGTTATCAAAAATATTGACAGATAATTTAAGGAGAGGTGATATAATGAAATTTGGAATGATTGGTCTTGGAAAAATGGGCTACAACTTAGTACAAAATGCTGTGGATCATGATATCGAAGTGGTGGCTTTTGATCAAAATGAAGCAATTGCGCGTGAAGCAGAAAAATACTCTGAAAAAATAACCGCAGCTCAGAGCCTGGAAAATCTTTTGAGTAAACTTCCAAGTCCTAAAATAGTATGGGTGATGTTGCCAGCAGGAGAAGCGACAAATTCAACAATTGCACAGCTTTCTGAGCAACTCTCTGCTGGGGACATCCTTATTGATGGCGGAAATTCTAACTATAAAGACAACTTGAAGCAAAATGAGGAACTTAAAAAGAAAGGGATTCACTTTTTCGATGTTGGAACTTCAGGAGGAATGGCTGGTGCACGTTCTGGCGGGAACTTTATGATTGGTGGAGACGATGAAGCCTCTTGGAAAGTGCTTGAACCACTATTTAAAGCCTTGGCGCAAGAGAACGGTTATCTCTATACTGGAAAATTAGGGAGCGGGCATTATCTCAAAATGATTCACAATGGTATTGAATATGGCATGATGCAGGCTATTGCTGAAGGTTTCGAGATTTTGGAAGCTTCACCTTATGATTATGATTACGAGGCGGTAGCAAAACTATGGAATCATGGTTCGGTTATTCGTAGCTGGTTGATGGAGTTGGCTGAAGCGCAGTTTGCTCAAGATCCAAAATTAGACGACATTGCAGGAAAAGTTGCAGCGTCGGGCGAAGGAAAATGGACGGTAGAAGAAAGTCTAGATTTAGAAGTGCCTGCCCCAATCATTGCTCTCTCGCTTATGATGCGGAATCGGAGTTTACAAGAAGATACAATGACAGGCAAAGTTGTTGCTGCCTTGCGTAACGGCTTTGGTGGACATGCAGTAGTGGAAAAGTAAGGAGATAAAATGGAATATTTGATTGGTCTTGACCTAGGGACGACTGCAACTAAGGCAGTCCTCTTTAAGAAAGACGGAGAAATCGTGGCAAGTAGTAGCCACGGCTATAAACTTCATCGGGATTCGACAGGAATGGCAGAAGAATCCCTAGAAGACATTTTCGAAGCTGTTTTGATTACTGTTCGTGAGGTTTCTATTCACCTAGAAGAGGAAGATCAGCTCTTAGCCGTATCATTCAGTACACAACTGCACTCTCTTATTGCTTTCGACCAAAAATGGCAACCTTTGACCAGAGTGATTACTTGGGCAGATACACGAGCAGTTGCTTTTACAGATGAACTGAAGGCTTCAGGACAAGGTTTTGAAATTTATCAACGCACTGGAACACCAATTCATCCGATGGCGCCACTCTCAAAACTTTTATGGCTGGCAAGTGAACGCCCAGAAGTTTTTGAAAATGCAGCGCATTATCTTGACTTGAAAGGCTATATTTTCTATCGTCTTTTCAAAACGAACAAGATGGACTTGTCGGTTGCAACTGGAACAGGAATCTTTAATATTCATGAATTGAACTGGGACAAGGACGTTCTAGAACTCGTGAAAGTTTCACAACAGCAACTTCCGCAAGTCGTTGAACCTTATGAGATTGAAGAGGGAATGCCTTCAGAATTCGCGAAGAAGATGGGGATTCCTGAGACAACTAAGTTTGTTTGGGGTGCAGGAGATGGCCCGCTTTCTAATCTTGGAGTTAACGCCATTAAACCAGGAGTAGCTGCGATTACCATTGGGACTTCAGGAGCGATTCGTGTGGTAACAGACAAACCACGTGTGGATGCGAAAGCACGGACATTCACCTATGCTTTGGACAAGGAGCATTGGGTAGTAGGAGGTCCAGTTAACTCTGGTGGTGATGTTTTCCGTTGGGTAAGGGATCAAATTTTTGATGGGGAATTGAGCTTTGATGAAATTACTGAGATTGCCGAGCAGATAGAGGCAGGAGCAGAAGGACTGCTTTTCCATCCTTATCTGGGCGGAGAGCGTGCCCCTCTGTGGGATGCCAATGCAAGAGGCTCATTCTTTGGCTTAAATCACGGACATAATCGTAACCATATGGCACGGGCAGTTTTAGAAGGGGTGATGTTCAATCTTTATATGGTGGCTTTAAGTTTGATTGAAGTGACAGGAGATTTAAAGCAAATCCAAGCAACTGGTGGATTTGTCAGTTCAGAGTTATGGACACAAATTTTAGCTGATATTTTTGAACAACCAATTAATGTCCCAGAAAGCAAAGAAGCAGGCTGTTTAGCAGCTGTGGTAATGGCAGAAAAAGCTTTAGGACTTATTGATGATTTAGGCGTTGTCGAAGAAATGATTGGCTCTAATGCGACCTACATGCCCAACAACACAAATTTTAAAGCTTATAGAGAATTATCAATCCTCTTTGTACAATTGGCACGTAGTTTTGAAGAAAGTTATAAGGCTATAGCTGACTATCAGCGTAAATAAAAGTTAGGAGTTTTTTATGGATTTACTTATCGTTTTGGTCGGAGTATTGATCTTGCTTTTCTTGATTGGGAAAGCTAAGTTGAATACTTTTGTCTCTCTGGTTATCGTTTCCTTTATTGTTGCCATGCTTCTTGGGATTGATTTAGCAAAGATTCCAGCTTCTATTGAAACAGGGATTGGTGGGCAGCTCGGTCACTTAGGAATTATCTTTGGGTTTGGAGCCATGCTTGGACGCTTGGTTTCAGATGCTGGTGGTGCATATCGTATTGCACATACTTTGATTGACAAATTTGGAAATAAGAGGATTCAGCTGGCTGTTGTTTTAGCTTCCTTTATCATTGGTATCGCACTTTTCTTTGAAGTCGGTATGGTTCTTTTAATTCCGATTATCTTTGCTATTGCTGCAGAACTGGCTATTCCAATCCTCTATTTAGGGATTCCGATGGTTGCAGCCCTGTCTGTGGCTCATGGATTCCTTCCACCTCACCCTGGACCTACAGCCATTGCAGGTGTTTATGGGGCAAATATGGGCTTAGTTCTTCTTTACGGCTTTATTATTGCCGTACCTACAGTTCTCATCGCCGGTCCTCTCTTTACAAAATTTGCGAAAAAAATGGTGCCGGATGCTTTTTCAAGAAAAGGCAATCTGTCAACAGTTGGGGAATATAAAGAGTTCAAACTTGAAGAAACGCCTTCTTTCGTGTCAGCAACGCTTACCTCACTTATGCCAGTTCTTTTGATGGCCATTTCTACTTTATATGTGATGCTGGCGCATGGAGGCAAAACACCCAAAAATCCAAGTGCGTTAGATAATATCGTTGCTTTTATTGGTAGCCCGGATGTGGCAATGCTTCTTTCACTCCTTATCGCTATCTTTACCATGGGTATTTTCCGTAAGATTCCAATGAAGCGTTTGATGGCATCAGCAGAAGCATCTATTAAACAGATCGCCATGATGCTCTTGATTATTGGTGGTGGTGGTGCCTTTAAACAAGTCCTTATTGATGGTGGTGTGGGTGATTCCGTTGCTCAAATCTTCCAAGGTAGCCGTCTGTCACCGCTGATTTTAGCTTGGCTAATTGCCGTTGTTCTACGTTTGGCTTTGGGTTCTGCCACAGTGGCCGCTTTGACTGCCGCTGGACTTGTTTTACCCTTAATGGCAGCCACAGGTACAAATCCAGCTTTGTTAGTTATTGCGACAGGCGCAGGCTCACTTTTCTTTAGTCACGTCAATGATGCAGGCTTCTGGATGTTTAAAGAATATTTCAATCTCACAGTGAAAGAAACCTTGCTGACATGGTCGCTTTTAGAAACGTTGATTGCCATTGTTGGGCTCGTTGGAGCACTTATATTAAATGTGTTTGTATAAGAAAAAAAGCCATTAGAGAGCTTCTAATGGCTTTTTCTTATAAACTTTGTGTTGTTGAAACGACATCTTTAGTTTTCAGACTAGAAATCTTTTTAACACCAAGGCCGGTAAAAGCGCTGATAAGAGAAAAGACAGGAGAGAATAAACTAAAGAAGACGAAGGGCAGGTAAGTCAGTGTTGGGACTCCGAAAGTACTGGCAACAAAACTTCCGGCAATTCCCCATGGGATGAGGTAGTTGATAACTGTTCCGCCATCTTCTAGTGTACGTCCTAAGACCACGGGGTCAAGATTGGCCTTTCTGTAGACTTCTTTAAAGGCGTTTCCTGGAAGAATTACCGAAAGGAATTGCTCACCAATAAAGATATTTACACCAATACTGGTAAACAAGGTCGTTGTGATCAAACTCTTTGGAGAGGCAAGTTTATGTGCAACTCGGTCCATGACTGTCGAAACAAGTCCTGTTTTCATAAGGAGACCGCCCAGAGATAAGGTAAGAATGATGAGTGATACTGTTGGCATCATGCTTTCAATTCCGCCACGTGAAAGCAAGAGGTCAATTTCTTGGTTTCCTGTTGCTGATTTAAAACCAGAATCAATCAATAAACCGAGGTCAGTAACTTTTGTATGTGGATTCTGAATAAATATCATTACTAAAGCGATACCGATATTTAAAAGAATAGTAAGGATGGCAGGGATTTTTTTCCAAGCGCAGATAAACATGAGGAGGATAGGAATGAAGGCCCAGCCAGAAATTGAAAAATGAGCACGTAGAACTTTTGTGACTTCAGCAATCTTATCTAAACTCGTTGCTTGGTTGCTGACACCTAAAATGGCAAATAAGACTAAGGAAACCAAAAATGCTGGAAGTGTTGACCACATGAGATTTTTGATATGCTTAAATAAATCCGCATCAACAACGGCAGCAGTAAGGTTTGTTGATTCTGAAAGTGGAGACATTTTATCTCCGAAAACAGCACCCGAGACAATCGCCCCAACGATGAGAGCAGGATTTAGTCCGAGCGTTGCACCGATACCAAAGAAAGCAATACCGATAGTCGACATCACGGTAAAGGCACTTCCTACGGCACTCCCTACAATCGCACAGACAATGAAGACTGAAGGTACGAACCATTTGACACTGATAATATCAAAGCCAAGGACCATAAGAGTAGGAATAATTCCAGCTTGAATCCATACAGCGATTAAGGATCCTACTAAAATAAAGATAAATATTGGGATGATGCCAGGTTTTATTCCAGAGATAATACCATCATGAATTGCATCGAAGGGCATACGTTTTACAGACATGTAAATCATGACAATCCCGATAGCAAACAAAATGGCAATATTGGGGGCAATCTTAAAGCCGATTACGGAAAGGGCAATTGTTGCGATGACTAAAGTAAGCATGAGACAGGCTTCCATCATGCTGGGTTGTTTTATTTTTTTCATATATTTTTCCTTGTAGATTAACTTGTATTTTGCAATTGTTTATGAACGTTTGTTAAACAATATCGGATAATTCCTCCACAGGATAAATAACTTATGTTCTGTGAGCTCATATCTTTCCTCCTTTTGAAATAAAAAAACACCCTCAGCTTAAGAAGCTAAGGGCGAATTTCTCCACGGTACCACCTTATTTTTAAAACAGCGAGTGTTTTTCTTTATCATTTCATTTATTATTTTTATCCGCTCATTTTAGTGTAATTCAACAAATAGTCCTGATCGGTTCGCAGCAACCACCGACTTTCTGAACAAGAAAACTATTTCCTACTGGGTTAAAATGTTTTTTAGCTTATGTACAAGAATATATTAAAGTTTTTAATTTGTCAAAAATATTTACTCAAAGAATAGAAATATTCTGTATATTGATAATTATTTTAATTTTAAAAGGGGATCTGTCGTAAATTCTTGCAAAAAAATCAAGGATTTGCTATAATCACTATAACCTTTAAGTGTGTCCAGAGAGGCAGGCAAGGTCAGAATCTTGAATGAACTTAATTAAAGTATATTATAGAGTATTTTCTGATACCTTCCCTAGCCCTTGGACTAGGGAATTTTTCTATATTGGAGTGTTTTATGGCAAAAAAAGAAATCATTGATGAAATCACAATGAAACGTGCGATTACACGTATTACTTATGAAATTATTGAACGAAACAAGGAATTGGATAAACTGGTCCTTATCGGAATTAAGACACGCGGTGTGTACTTGGCTCAACGAATCCAAGAGCGTTTGGCCCAATTGGAAAATATCGATATGCCTTTAGGCGAACTTGATACACGTCCATTCCGTGATGATAAGAAAGCGACAGAAGATACAACAGAAATTAACGTTGATATTACAGGAAAAGACATAGTCTTAGTAGACGACGTGCTCTATACTGGTCGTACGATTCGTGCAGCGATTGATGGTTTAGTTGACCGTGGACGTCCTGCGCGTGTCCAGTTAGCAGTCTTAGTGGATCGTGGACATCGTGAATTGCCGATTCGTGCGGATTATGTTGGAAAAAATATTCCCACATCCCAAGGTGAAGAAATCATTGTCAACATGTCAGAAGTTGACGGTGAAGATAGCATCTTAATTAAGAAAGAAGAGGCTTAATCGTGTCCAGTAATACAGATATTCTTTTAAAAGTTGACGAAAAACCAAAAGGCGGTCAGTGGTTTGGCCTTTCATTCCAACATCTCTTTGCCATGTTTGGCTCAACGGTTTTGGTTCCTATCCTTGTAGGTATTGACCCTGCTATTGCGCTGCTTAGTTCTGGTTTAGGGACTTTAGCGCATATGTCGGTGACACGTTTTAAGGTCCCAGCTTATATGGGTTCAAGTTTTGCCTATATCGGGGCAATGCAACTCCTGATGAAGCAAGGTGGAATGCCAGCAATTGCTCAAGGTGCTTTAACCGGTGGTTTAGTATACTTGATTGTTGCGGTTATTGTTCGCTTTGCTGGGCAAGGCTGGATTGACCGAGTTTTACCGCCCATCGTTGTAGGTCCAATCGTTATGGTCATCGGTCTTTCCTTGGCACCTGTAGCTATCAATGACTCCATGTACACTAATCCGGGAGCAATGACAGGATATAGTTTGCCTTTCTTAGCTATTTCCATGATTACTGTCATGGCAATCGTTATTTTCAGTATCTACGGCAAGGGTTTCCTTTCTGTAGTACCGATCTTGCTCGGAATTGTTACCGGATATGTCGCAGCCATTATCATTGGTAAAGTAACTGGTCAAAGCATTGTTGACTTTTCAAATGTTTCCCAAGCAAGCTGGCTCTCACTTCCTACAATGGAAATTCCGTTTTTTAGTTATAAGTGGGCCTTTTATCCTTCAGCAATCTTGACGATGGCGCCTATCGCCTTTGTTACAATGACGGAGCACTTTGGACACATCATGGTTTTAAATTCCTTGACGGGCAAAGACTATTTTAAAGAGCCAGGACTTGACCGTACTTTAGCAGGGGATGGGGTAGCACAAGTTATTGCTTCATTTATCGGTGCGCCGCCAGTAACTTCATACGGGGAAAACATCGGTGTTATGGCCATTACGAAGATACATTCGATCTATGTTATTGCCGGTGCCGCTGTTCTTGCGGTAGTAGTTAGCTTCATCGGGAAATTGACAGCCTTGCTGACTTCCATCCCAAGCCCGGTTATCGGTGGAGCTTCCATCGCCCTCTTCGGAGTTATTGCTGCAAGTGGTTTGAAAATTATTGTTGAAAATAAAATCAACTTTGATATCAAACGCAACTTGTTAATTTCAAGTGTCGTACTGGTTATCGGTATCGGAGGTATGGTTCTTGACATCACGCAAAATCTACAAATTTCATCTGTAGCTATTGCAACAATTATTGGTATTGTGCTTAATCTGGTTTTACCGGAGGAAGCTTAATATAGAGTTTTGCTCTTCAAAGAGCAAATCACAGTCGTTCATTCACATTTTTAAAAATCATGCTACAGAGAGAGCATGATTAGGGTAAAGGAGACCTATAATGTCAGTAACAAATGGTTTAGTAAGCTTGTCACATTTAACAAGCATGGAAGTTTTGTCAACAGAAGAAGTTATGGCTTTGATCAAACGTGCTTCAGAGTTTAAAAAAGGAACAGCAAAATTTGAAAGTGATCGCCAAATTTTCACTTCCAATCTTTTCTTTGAAAACAGCACCCGGACACATAACTCTTTCCATATCGCTGAACGTAAATTAGGCTTAGATGTACTTGAGTTTGATGTTGGAACAAGTGCGTTGAGCAAAGGTGAGACACTGTACGATACAATTTTAACTTTAGACGCACTTGGCGTTGAAGTTTGTGTGATCCGCTCTTCCGAGGAACATTACTACGATCAGTTGATTAATTCAGACAATATCCATTGTGCCATTGTAAATGGGGGAGATGGAAGTGGACAACATCCAAGCCAATGTTTGCTGGATTTGATGACGATTTATGAAGAATTCGGAAAATTTGAAGGTTTAAAAATTGCCATCTCAGGTGATTTAACCCATTCTCGTGTCGCTAAATCAAATATGATGATGCTTCAGAAATTAGGGGCTCAAATCTATTTCACTGGACCTGAAAAATGGTACAAGGAAGAAGAATTCGGAGCTTATGGTAGTTATGCGCATCTGGATGATATCTTGCCAGAACTTGATGTGCATATGTTACTGCGTGTGCAGTATGAGCGTCATACAGCAGGAGATATTATTTCTAAAGAAGATTACCATGAACGCTATGGTTTAACCGTAGATCGTGCCGAAAAACTGCGTGATACCGCTATTATTATGCATCCTGCACCAGTAAACCGTGATGTTGAAATTGCGGACAGCTTAGTAGAATGTGCGAAAAGCCGTATTGTCCAACAAATGACCAACGGTGTTTACACCCGCATGGCTATTTTAGAAGCTGTATTGCGCAACTAAGCGAAGAATTATTGGAGGAATCTATGAAGCGACTGTTAATATTAGAAGATGGAACCATTTTTGAGGGGCAAGCCATTGGTGCCAATACAGATATCACTGGAGAACTTGTTTTTAGTACGGGAATGACCGGTTATCAAGAATCCATCACGGACCAATCTTATAATGGACAAATTTTGACCTTTACTTATCCATTGGTTGGAAATTATGGCATCAATCGAGACGACTACGAATCAATTCATCCAAGCTGTAAGGCAGTCGTGGTGAGTGAAGCAGCACGTCGTCCGTCAAACTGGCGTATGCAGATGTCATTGGATGAATTCTTAGAAGCTAAAAATATCCCTGGGATTTCAGGCATTGATACACGTGCTCTGACGAAAATTATTCGTCAACATGGCACTATGAAGGCAGCATTGGTTAATGCTAAAGATGAAATAGAGCACCAAATGAGCCAACTTAAAGCCACTGTTTTACCTAATAATCAAGTGGAAAAAAGCAGTACTCTAACAGCATACTCTTCCCCAAATACAGGAAGAAAAGTAGTTGTTGTTGACTTTGGTCTTAAACATTCAATTCTACGTGAATTATCAAAAAGACATTGCGACATTACTGTTGTGCCCCATAATACGACTGCAGAAGAAATTTTAGAGATGAGCCCAGATGGTGTCATGCTCACAAATGGTCCTGGAGATCCGACAGATGTTCCTCAAGCTGTGACAATGATTCAACAGATTCAAGGTAAAGTTCCGATTTTTGGAATTTGTTTGGGACACCAACTCTTTAGTCTAGCAAATGGCGCAACAACATATAAAATGAAATTTGGCCATCGCGGCTTTAACCATGTTGTCAGAGAAATTGCAACAGGCCGAATTGACTTTACGAGCCAAAACCATGGGTATGCCGTATCATCAGAGGATCTACCAGAAGAGCTTTTGGTTACCCATGTAGAAATAAACGATGGGTCCATTGAAGGGGTACGCCACAAACGTTATCCAGCCTTTTCGGTACAATTTCACCCAGATGCGGCACCTGGCCCACATGATGCAAGTTATTTATTTGATGACTTTATGGATATGATGGATGAATATCAAAATTAAAAAACAGCTGAAAAGGCTGTTTTTTTAATAAATCATAAAGTTTAAGATTGTATTCTTTTATAAAAGCTGATATAATTTTATCTATAAAACAAAAAGGACTTTTTCATGAAAATTTCTAAAACATATTCTATTACCCTTATCGCTTTAGGGGCGGCGATTATTGCAGTACTTTCTCCCTTGGCTATTCCTGTGGGGATTGTACCCATTACGCTTCAAACTTTGGCTATTGGCCTTATTGCAACCTTATTGCAGCCTCGTGAGAGCTTTTTTGCATTACTGATTTACCTCGTCTTAGGAGCAGTTGGTTTACCCGTTTATGCCGGAGGAGCATCAGGGATCGGTGCTTTATTTGGTCCAACAGGTGGCTTTTTATTCTCCTTTGTACTCGTAGCTCCCCTCCTTTCGTACTTTTTACAGAAGACTGAACGTAAATTTTTCTCTATTTTACTGACCAATCTTCTTGCTCAGTTTTTGATTCTTGTACTGGGTACCGTATGGCTAAAATTCTTTATCGATGCACCTTGGGGAACAGCCTTTGGTATTGGCTTTGCTCCTTTTATTCTCGGAGCAATTATCAAGGCAGTGATTGTAGCTGCAGTTGGTGTAGCACTCCTTGATATTCTTTTTAAAACCAATCCTTATTTTTCTAAATAACAATTTATAAAAAGCTTTCCAAATTATTGGAAAGTTTTTTAGATAAAGAAAGGTGCTTTGTATTTACCAAGCTTTGTCTTATTTTCTCATAGAATTGATATATAATTTTTATTATGGGAAATAAAGTGATTCAATATTATAGAGAAAGTCTCATTGTACAGAAGAATAGGTCACTTCCTATTTTCTTATTTAAAGAATACGGGAGGAAAGTATGATTAAATTTTACTATAGACAAGGCTGTGGTTCTAGCCAAAAAGCAAAGTCATGGTTTGAAAAGTATAAAATAAATGTAGATATGAAAAGAATGGGTGAAATCTCTAAGCAAGACTTGCAAAAAATTTTGTCCTATATGGATGGAGGAATTGAGACAATTACCAAACGGTCGAGCATGAGTAACCCCCAGACACAGAGCAGTTTAGACATGCTTCTAGAAATGAATCTGGACGAAGGTCTAGAATATTTATCTCGAAATGCTTATCTGCTTCGTTCACCGATAGTTTTAGATGAAAATAAAGTTCAAGTGGGGTATAACATGGATGATTTACGTCAATTCTTCCCAAGAGAGTACCGCAGGTTAGAACTAGCTACAGACCAAGGTTTTATCTAAAATTAAAAGAAGAATTGGAATGAACAAAATGAAAAAATTTTGGAAAAAAGTAGAAGAAGGTATGGAATATTTTGTTTATGTCTTGTTTATCATTATGTTCTCAATCTTATTGGGATTTATTTGGCATATTATCCCTTGGATATGGGTAAAATAAAAAAAGAGACTCAACGCTGTGTCTCTTTTTTTATTACTTCTTGGAAGACCGTTTTATTGACAGTCTTTGAGCTTTCTGCAATCCGGTAAAGGGCGTTACGCTGCAATAACTGTATCTTAGGTAGCAGAGATTGCCCATCTTTTAGATAAGTGCTAATCAGCTTATTAGGATCAAAGTCAATGTCATCAGGAGGAAAGGAAATTAAACTTGAACCAAGATAGTCCATCGTCGAGAGCTTTCCTTCTTCCATATGATAGGTTCTTGCTTGTGGCTGTCCATTGTTAAAGAAGGCAATAACAGCATTGTAGGCAACTTTTTTAGTTAGCCCGTAGCGTTTGTCCTTATAACGGAGCAATGCGCTGAGAAGGAACTCCTGAGCTTCGAGGGGCATAAGCTGCGGTTGATAATGGAGTTGTACTAGAATTTCTTCACTTATCTTGTGAAAACCTGTAATCCCCACTAAAAAGCCATTGGTACTCACATAAAATTTTTTAAAATGTGTACGAATAGCTTGCTCATTTTCGGTAATTTGCCCATCTGAAAGGACAGAAATAAAATTCTTAGTGAGTGCTAAATTAAGAAAGCTCATTTATTTTACGAACATCGCGTCACCAAAGCTAAAGAAGCGATAGTGCTCATCAATTGCATGTTGGTAAGCTTCAAGGATAAACTCTTGCCCAGCAAAAGCAGCAACCAGCATAACCAGTGTTGATTTTGGCAAGTGGAAGTTCGTGTTGAAAGCATCAACGACTTTCCATTGATAGCCAGGTTTGATAAAGATATCTGTCCAGCCAGAATCTGCTTGAATATCTCCATCAAATTTTGTTCCAATCGTTTCCAATGTACGGATAGAAGTTGTACCGCAAGCAATGACACGATGTCCAGATGTTTTAACAGCACGAAGTGTTGCCGCAGCCTCTTCCGATAATTGATAGAATTCACTATGCATATGGTGTTCTTCAATATTATCAACGCTTACGGGACGGAAAGTACCCAAACCGACATGTAAAGTAAGTTCCACAACATGAACACCTTTAGCACGAATCTTGTCTAATAGCTCAGGTGTGTAATGTAAGCCGGCGGTTGGTGCTGCAGCAGATCCGTTTTCTTTTGCAAAGACGGTTTGATAACGTTCTTGATCCTCTAGTTTTTCATGAATATAAGGCGGAAGTGGCATTTCGCCTAAACTTTCTAAAACTTCAAGGAAGATACCGTCGTAACTAAATTCAACGATACGTCCGCCATGTTCCAATTCTTCAACAACCGTTGCTTTTAAACGTCCATCGCCAAAAGAAAGTTCTTGACCAATGCGCATCCGTTTTGCAGGCTTAGCTAAAGTTTCCCATTGATCACCTTCAGTGTTTTTAAGAAGGAGAAGCTCTACATGTCCTTGAGTTTCTGGCTTAACACCATAAAGACGTGCAGGAAGGACACGGGTATTATTGAGGACAAGGGCATCACCAGGATTAAGCTCATCCACAATATCATAGAAGTGTTTATCTTCCATAGAATGGCTTTCTTTATCCAAGACTAAAAGCTTTGACTCAGAACGCTTTTCAAGAGGTGTTTGGGCGATAAGTTCTTCTGGTAAGTTAAAATCAAAATCATTAATATTCAAAATATATTTTCTACTGCTTTCTTAAATTTTTAATTTTCCTATATTATAGATTTCCAATCTCTTCCTATGAAAAGTAGAGAACAGATAACAACAATATTATATCACAAATGAAAAGCTTAGATTAATCTTGCTTCTTTTTATAACAATGATCTTTGTTTTGAAAAAATATCTCCTATCAAATCCCGAAATAAAATAGAAAACATGGGAAAAATAAATAACTATAAAAATTTAATTTGAAAAATAAACAAAAAGCTATCAGGTAAAGATAGCTTTTTACTTTTTACAGATTAATTCTTGTTTTTAGAGTGGAAATAAGCATCAAGTGTTTTTTTAAAGAATTCACGATCTTTCTCTTCGATTATTTCCTTTTTATAGAAAAGGGCCTCATCAATCAGGCGATCAAGGTTAAGAGAAAGTTTGTTTTTATAGGTAGTATCAATATCAGATTTTTCAACTCCCAAAATATCGGCCATTTTTTGAATTACACCTTGTGAAGGTGTAATTCGCATATTAAGGTAATCTGATAAAGTAGAAGGTACTATCCCAATTTTAGAAGCAAAATCTTTCTGCTTTATACCGCTCATCTGAAGATACTTTTTAATATTAGCTGCGATAATAGCGCGATGTTCTTGAGTATCCATTTCTTTATTATAGCGTTAAATATAGTATCAATCAAGAAAAATAGTCTAGATAGTCCTTGAATATTCACTAATAACGTATTATAATAAGAGTATTGTGTTAATTTATGTTCAAATGAAGAAAAGAGGTCTTTATGCAACAGAATTCTTTAAAAGGTTGGAGAGAAAAAGAAGGTTTGTCAAAGAAATTACTAGCAGATAAATTGAATTTGACTATAGCTGAAGTTGAAGAATTAGAAAAAGACTCCTCTCGAATTTCTAAAGAAACGTTGGAAAGAACCCTTGCTTTATTTAATATCACTTATGATGAAATTATTCTAGGTAAAACCGAAAATCATTAGAAATCATACAGTAAAAATACGCTCAAAACGTATTTTATTACGATTTAATTAAATATTTTAAAGTATGGGACATAGGGTAGAAATGTCAAGGGAGAATGGATACACGTGAAGCACAGCAAAATAAAAGCCGAGTATTTGTCGAAGAAATTTGAGATGCTGCCGGTGAAAGATACACGGAACAAGGCAAAATCTTTAATAGGAGCAAATGAAAAAAGTCAGAAAGATTTTTGGGCTTTACGCAATGTAAGCTTTGAAATACATGAAGGAGAATGTGTCGGAGTCATTGGGCTTAATGGTGCAGGAAAATCAACACTTTCTAATATCATTAGCGGTCAAATTGCGCAAACTACAGGACAAGTTGAAATTAATGGTGACGTTTCGATTATTGCAGCTAATGCAGGCATGCAAAACAATCTTTCTGGACGTGAAAATATCCGTCTGAAGGGCTTGATGGTCGGTATGAAAAATAAGGAAATAAAAGCCAAGATGCAGGATATTATTGATTTTTCTGAACTTGGACCTTTTATTGACCAACCCGTTAAAACGTATTCCTCAGGTATGAAGGCAAAACTGGGTTTTTCTATCATGGTACATCAAGATCCTGACATTATGATTATTGATGAAGGACTTTCTGTTGGTGATAAAACCTTTGTTGACAAATCGAAAAAGAAAATGTTTGAATTTCGGGACCAAGGGAAAACAATCTTGATGGTTTCACATGATATGCGCACGGTTAAAGAGTGGAGTGATCGCGTTATTTGGTTGAATTACGGAGAAGTCAAGGCATATGGAAGGCCAGAGGAAGTTATACCAGAGTATGAAAAGTTTGTCCGTTGGTTTAAATCCTTATCAAAAAAAGAACAAGAAGCTTATAAACAAGAACAACGTCAAGCCCAATTTGACTACTCTGTTGAGGAGTTAAAAAAAGAAATTATTAGTCAAAGTTCTTCGAAAAGTCGTCGTGTTAATCGTGAAGTGACCCAAAGTTTGAAAAAGAAGAAAGACAATCACAAACTATCTTTCTTCTCAAAAATAGTAGTGGCACTTTGTATGCTGGTTTTTCTCTGGATTACTCTCGTCTCTTTGAGTAACACGACATTGAAAAAATCAGTCCAACACCCCGTAAAATTTTTCTCACAAAACCTTTTTAAAGCAAGAGAAGTATCTAGTAAAAATAAACAAAGGAATAAAACAACAGTGAGTTCTACAGATGTTTCTTCAAGCTCAGAAAATGAAGATGCCACTTCTCAATCTACTCCGGAATTAAGCACAAGTGAATCTGTTGTAAGTACAAGCGAGGCAGACACAGCGACAAGTTCATCAGAGGAAACAACATATGTGATTCAAGCAGGGGAATCGCTAGGAAGTATTGCTGAAAGTAAAGGCTTAACTGTAGATGCAATTCAAGCGGTTAATCCAGGAATTGACTTTGATGTTATCCGACCAGGTCAAACTATAAATTTACCAACAACAGCAGCCGATGCAACCACAGAGCAACCAGATGAAGGGGTAATTCAATAATGAAAGATGCAATTCTTTACCTTAGAGAGCAGGTTAAATATTTTCCTATAGCTATCAATTTATCAAAATACAGTACCAAAAGCACGTCGATGCAAAATAAGTTTGGACGCATATGGGAAATTTTGGATCCACTAGTACAACTTGCCATCAACTATATTATTTTTGGTGTATTGATGAACCGCTCGGCTCCAGATGGTCTTCCCCCACTGCCTTGGATGTTTATTGGTATGGGCGTATATTCTTTTATGCAGCATGTTATTGTAACTGGAGCAAAGAGTGTTTCTACACAATTTAAAACGACTGCGAAAATGAAATTCCCTGTAAGCATTATGCCTACAGCATCAATGTTTGGCTTTTTAACAGAATTATACATCATGGTGGGAATGGGATTAATTATTGCAATGTTTTCAGGCTACTATCCATCCATGTATTGGTTGCAATTGCTATATTACTTCCCCATGTTGATTATTTTTTCCTTAGCAATGTCACTTTTATGTTCTTCAATCGAAGTTGTATTTCCTGATTTTAAATTCTTTTTGAATTATATCTTTAGATTTTTAATGTATGGATCAGGAGTCATTTTTTCATTGGATCATTTTAAAATTATTCCTCAATTTTTGATTCAATCACAATTGATTAATCCTTTTTATTATCTAATAGAAGGGTTTAGGGATATAGCATTTGGGAGAGCCTGGTTTTGGGAAAAAGGGATGTATAATGTGGGCTTTATGCTTCTTATGATTGCAATTTTAATAATTGGATCAAATATGCACATGAAGATTAGAGATAGAATTTCAGATTATTTGTAAAAGATTAAAAGGAAAAGGAAATGAACAGTAACACAAAGAAATTTTCAATAATAATACCAATATATAATACAGGGAAATACCTACAATCAGCTATAAATAGTTTAGTTAATCAAACGTTAGACTTTAATGATAATGTAGAAATTATTCTTGTAAATGATGGAAGTACAGATAAAAGCGAGCAAATTTGTAGAAAAATTATCCAAAATTATCCTGATAATATTAAATATATATATAAAGAAAATGGAGGAGTTGCATCAGCAAGAAATGTAGGAATACAGGTAGCAGAAGGAGAATGGCTAGGTTTTTTGGATCCAGATGATACTTATAGTTTAAATACTTTGTCAGAATTGCAAAATGGAATTCTAAGATGGCCTAATATTAAGCTATTTAGTATTCCTATGTTCACATTTGAAAGGGAAAAAAAATCTCATAGATTAAACTATAAATTTGGAGAAGATAAAATTGTTGATATAGATATGGAACCAGAAGCGATCCAACTTTCATCAGCATCTACTTTTGTTAATAAATCAATTTTTAATAACTACCTTTTCCCAGAACAACTACCAGTTGGTGAAGATATGGTTTTCAATAACAGAATTTTTTCCACATACCATCACTATGGTTTGTTAGCAAAGCCAAGATACCATTACCGCAAACGATATGATAAAAGTTCAATAATGGATAATATTGAAGAATCAAAAGAGAGATATGTCCCTTATATAAAAAATGCGATATTAAAAGAAATTCCTAATTTACTTAGTAATGATAAATTATCGAATTATCATCAAAATGTATTTTTATATGAAATTTCGGGAAAAATTAAGCAAAAGGTGAGACCACAACCTATACAAAAAGATATAGATTTTGAACATTATTTAAAATCTATATGGGAGGTTTTACAATATATTGATGAAGATACAATAATCTCTAGTAGATTTTTAGACACTCAGAGAAAGTATGTTTTATTAGAGTTTAAAAAAACAGGAAATCTTACCAAATTAAGTAATATTTTTAATCCAATTATTAATGAAGCTCGTACGAATGTTCTGATAAAAAATAAACAAGGTAACATATTAAAAAGTTTGTCTAATGTAATGCTCAATGTTACTAACTTCAAGCCATATAAAGACAATATACAAGTAATGGGATATTTTGAAACATTATTTGACTTTGAACAATTTGATGTTTATTTCGAAAATAATAAAAAAGAAAAAATAAGGGTCAACCTTTCAATTGATACGAAGGATAATTGCTATTTCATTGGTGAAGTTGTAAAGGAAATATTTAAATTCAAAGTTAATTTGCCTTTGGATTTTCTCAATAAAAAAGTTTATTTGATCGTTAAAGATAGAAAATCAAATATTGCCAAAAAAATTCATTTAAATTTTATAGGTAGAAAATGTCGGATATTACGTGGAGTTCCAGGAAGTTACGTGATGCTGGAGCAAAATATTGTTTACTATGAGAAGCATGAAAAAAGTTTAAAAATTACAAAAAACAAGGAAAAAAAAGAATACTTAGATTTGCTTTCAAACATATTTTTGGAAAAGTATAAATCTAATCGACGTCCTTGGAGTATAAGAGATATTAGAAATTTATTACCTTATGTGAGGAAGGAATACGAAGGCAAAACTATAAATATTTTTATGGACCGAGTTCTGAAAGCTGATGACAATGCAGAAGCTCTAATTAAATATTTTGATTCTAAGAAAAATAAACAAGTATTAAATTATTTTGTTTTAAGTCAAAATTCTCCAGATTTCGAAAGATTAACTAAAGAAGGAATCAGTGTGATACCATACGGCAGCTTTGATCATTTAAAATTATTATTAGTTGCAGATAATTTAATTGTATCGCAAATGGCATGGGCTGTTGTTGAGCCTTTTCATGATCAGTACGGTGGAAATATAAAGGATTTATTCAAACATAATTTGATATTTTTACAGCATGGTGTAATTATGTGTGATGTATCACAAGTGCTGAAAAAAAGTAAGGTTGATGCAGATTTATTTGTTACTAGTGCGTACCCTGAAAAAGAAGAAATATCCAGAGAAGCATATGAATATTCTCAGGAAGAAATTATCTTAACAGGATTGCCTCGTCATGATAACCTAACTAAAGACAAAGGAAATTATATTGCTGTGATGCCTACATGGAGTAGGGAAGTTGTATCTCAAAATAGGAAAAATGATTTACGGGAAGCAATTCCTAACTTTACTAAGACTGGTTATTATAAAAAATGGAATAACATTCTCAATGATAAACGATTGCTATCAGCGGCAAAAGCAAAGGGATACGAAATTATTTTTATTCCGCACCCTGAAATCAGAGGAAGTGTTGAAATGTTTAATCTTGAAAATGTACTATTAGCTGAATTTGATGCCAGATATGTGGATATTATTAATAATAGCAGTTGTGTAATTACTGATAGAAGTTCAGTGTTCATGGATTTTGGTTATGCAGGAAAAGAAGTATTTTATTATGGACCACATGATAATAATAATTATGACGATGGTTATTTTAATTTTGAAGAAGATGGGTTCGGACCAGTATCTTATGATTTAAAAACTTTAGTATCCCAGATTATACAGTCGATGGATAATGATTTTGAACTGAGTCAGAAGTATGTAGAAAGAAGAAATAGATTTTTTGCTTTTGATGATTCTAGAAATTCAGAGAGGGTTTATAACGAAATCCAGGCGTTGACATCATACAATAAAGAACCTCAAAAAGTAAAACAACATTCGCTGGCTAAGTTTTTAAAAAAGGTGATTAATAAATGAATAAGGTAACAAATATATCGGAATTTGGAATAAGTATAGATGTAAAGGATACAAATGGGATATCATTTACTGCAAGAAATCGAGAAAACGGAAAAGACATTGAAATTCCATTCAGAAAATTCGAGGATTCATATTATATCAATTTTGCAGATTTAGAAGTGTGCTTAAATAATAATCACAGGAAAGTGTTCTATGACTTTTTCTTGTGGAAGAATGGCGTATGTGTTGAACGCATAGTAAATTCAAGAAAGGATGCAAGAGAAGTATCAAAAGTTATTGAAACTGTGAATAAAGTAACACAAATCAATAAAAAAGTAACAATTACACCCTTTAGGACTTCAAGGAATACTTTGGGTTGTGAAATAATAACTGAAACAATTGACGAAAAAAGTTTTCAATCTGAGAACGGCATAGAAATTAATTATGTCGAGAAAATAATGAAAAATGGCCTAAAAAACAAATTGATTGTTACTTTTCCTTACAATTCCCCTGTTAATCCTAAAATTAAAAAAAGCGCTGCTTTTTATCAATATCAAAAAACACTAAGTAATATTGGGGTTAGCAAGATATTTTTAAAAGACGGTGGAGGGAAAGTTGGTAATTGGTTTCTAGGATTTGGTAATTTTGATTATAGAGATGCTACTATTGAATTTTTGGAATCAAAGATTAAAGAACTTGGAATCAATAAAGAAGATGTTATTTTCTTCGGGGTAAGTAAGGGAGGTTATAATGCGATATTATTTGGTCTAATTCTAGGTATATCAAATGTAGTTGTATCTTCAGCAATTGGCAAGATATACTCATTTCTGGGGAATCGTAATCAAAATTCTTATATCTTCCCCCAAGATATGAGTGAAAGCAAGAAAGAAATGTATGATAATTTAATTAGACAAGCAGCTATAAATACTATTAATAAGCCCAATATATATATTATTACGAATAAAAATGATGAATATTATACCCCACATATACCATATCTGAAAGAAGTTTTTGAAGAAAATAATATACCGCATCAAATTTATCATAATCCTAATCCAGAAATAACTCGTCATGGTTTAATATATAAAAAATCGCGTAATGAGATTTATAATTTACTTTTTAGTTTAATTTGTGGTGAAAATTCGATAAAGAAGATTGAGTAGGCTTTCTGCACTTTGATAATTCAGTTGGGACTTAAAATAACTAATTAGAGATCAAAAATTTGCTATTAATATTGAATGGTTTGGATATATATTTTGCTTCAATAATATTATTTATAACTCAATGACTAAATATAAAACGTGGATGGAATAAAGGTGAAGATAACAGTTAAGACTCTCAAAATATCGAAATCAGCTATCAAAATTAAGATTATTGCGCCCAAGAATATTTTAAAACCGACTTTATATATCCAACCTCGGAAAAACAAAGAATATTCTTTTACTGTACTTCCTTCTGATTCAAATAATCGTGAGGTAGTTTTCATTTTTTCATTGAGTAATATTTCTCCTTTCAATTTATACTATGATTTTTACTTGGAATATCAGAATGAATATGGTGACTATCAGTTTCAGAGAATTTGTAATAATTCAAGGAGACAACGTCAAGCGATAAATTGGTTACATTTGAAATATCAAACAGTAATAAATGTTAGAAAAAAATATTTAATCACAGCATATTTTGCAGTTGGAGGATATTTAGCTTTACAGATACGAGAAACTGATGAATATGATGCAATTAGGTATAAATTAAAAGAAGTAGTTGCTTTGCTTTTAGTGCCCTTTGTTTACTGGTATTATAAGGATTCAAAGCTTATATACGAAAAATTCTCTAATTACGCGCGTGATAATTCCTTCTATTATTTTACTTATGTGCAAAATAATAGAAAAAATAAACTATTCTATATTATAAAAAAAGACTCACCTGACATATCAAATTTGTCTCCATTCAGAAAAAATATAGTTTATTTTATGAGTGTTAAACACATTCTTTTGATTGTTATTTCAAAATATTTTATTGCTTCAGAGTCTAAGGGACATGCTTATGCATGGAGACACAATCAAAGTATTCCACGCTTTTTCTTGAACAAAAAGCCATTTGTGTTTTTACAACATGGCGTTTTAGGCTTAAAGAAAGTGGATCGAACTTTCTTCGCTAATAATAAACTAAATCATGCAGATTTATTTATTACCAGTTCATTTGTTGAAAAGAATATAGTTTTAGATTATTTAGGTTACGATGAAAAACAAGTTGCAGTTACAGGTTTAGCACGCTGGGACAATGGAAAACAAATAAAGAAGCAAAAAAAAATATTCATTATGCCCACCTGGCGTACACACTTAGAACTTTTATCACATGAAGAATTTTTGAGAAGCAATTTTTATAAAGAGTATTATAATTTAATTCATTCTGAGATTTTAGAAGATATTTTATGTAAATATGATTATTTTTTACATTTTATGATGCACCCTAAATTCATTCAATTCGAAAAGTATTTTACATCAAGTAGTGATCATATAAAAGTGCTATATCAAGATGAACATCCATTAGATGAGGAATTACGATCAAGTGAACTAGTTATCACAGACTATAGTAGTATTATGTGGGATTCGCTTTATTATAATATTCCAACACTGTTATTCCAATTTGACCAAGAGGAGTATTTAAACCTTCAAGGAAGTTATCTAAATATGGAGAAAGATTTATCAAAAATAGTTGTACTTGACGCAGATAGTTTATTACAAAAAATAAAAGCTTTTATTGTTAAGAATGATACACCAGAAATAATGAGCTACCATATGAAATACTTTACTTTTTATGATGCTGAAAATTCGAAAAGAATTGACGAAGCAGTGAGAAGTTGGGAAGAGGAATTTCAATTTATACCTTTTTTAAAAAAAATATTAAGACGGAAATCAAAATAATGGTAGGTAAAGAAATGAACAAAGAAAAGAGAATACTCGTCGCAGGCACCTTTGACATTCTCCACGAAAGCCATGTAGACATGTTACGCAATGCCAAGAACCTTGGCGATAAGCTTATCGTCATGCTTTCGACAGATGAATTCAATGCCCAAAAAGGGAAAAAAGCTTATCAAGAATATGCAACCCGTAAGTATATTTTGGAGTCTATCCGTTATGTTGACCTTGTGGTGCCTGAGCAATCTTGGGAGGACAAAGCACTCTATATCGATATGTTTGAGGTTGATATTTTTGTCATGGGTGATGATTGGAAAGGAAAATTTGACTTCTTGAAGGAGCAATTTCCTGAGTTGAAAATCATGTATTTCCCACGTGGTAAAACTTCATCTTCAAGTATCAAACAAGATTTAGGGAAGATGTATATTTCTAATATTAAAGAATAAATGAACGATATAAAAAAGATTCTCTCAAAATTAGGATTGGTTATTAATCCGCTTAAATTAATAAAACTATTGAAACAAGTTGATTATTTATTCAAGTATCACCAAAATAACTACCCTCATGATCGCAAGGCAACCGACTTATATTTGAAAATTGATAGTAGCATGTATACTTTTCAAGGAAAGAAGTTTTCTAAAGTAGAAAAACTACCTGAGGTGTGCAGTTTAATAACTTTAAGTGAAGAGTCGGTGACTAAAATCTTAGCAATTTTAGGAAAAACGGAACAAACAGATATCAATGCTTTATTAAAAGCTTTAAGTAAAGTAAAAAATACAGATACTTTTCAAAAAGTGATTGATGAAATTTCAGAAGATTTTTCTACAAATTTATCAATGAATCAGTTCGTTAAAATAGTAGGGAAAAAATTTATTTAGAGTGTAATGAAAGGGACAATATTGATTTTATTAGCGAGACTAAGATTATTTTTTATAAGAACAATAATGTACCCCTTTCTGTTTATTTTAGGAGTAGTTTTTAAGACAAATTCAAAGATTATTTTGTTGACCTCATTTAATGGGAAATCCTACTCGGATAATCCACGCTATCTGTTTGAATATATGAGAGACTCGGAACAGTTTTCTGATTATCAACTCATCTGGGCTTTCCAAAAAAAACAAGTCATAGCAGGAGCAAAAACGGTAAAATTTAACTCGCTTCAATATTATTACTATCTTTCTAAAGCAAAATATTGGATTTTCAACTCCAAAATGGCACCTTATTATTATAAGAAGTTAGACCAAGTTTACTTACAAACTTGGCATGGCGTTCCCTTGAAGCGATTAGGGCATGACATCATAGATAATGGTTCAACTTATTATCGAAGCAAACAAAGCTACAAACAGATGGTAAAGTCCTATGATAAGGACCGGGGGCATTGGGATTATCTTATCGCTTCTAGTCCCTTCTCGGCTCAGGTATTTGAAACAGCATTCGCTTTTCCGCAGCCCAAAATGCTCCATATTGGTTACCCACGTGTTGATTGTTTGGTGCATCCAGATCCTGTAAAGATCGCAGAATTAAAGAGGAAGTATCATTTGCCAACAAATAAAAAAATAATTCTTTATGCTCCAACATGGCGAGATAATGCTTATAGTAATGTGGGCTACACCTTTGAATTAAAGGTCGATTTTTACAAATGGAAAAGGGCGCTTGGAGAAGGCTACATTGTTTTGTTTAAACCGCATTACTTGATTTGTAGCACTTACCATATCCCTCGTGATTTAAAGAATTTTGTGTTTTTCATGGATCCAAATCAGGATATTAACGAGGCTTACTTGATGAGTGATGCCCTGATTACAGACTATTCAAGTGTGTTCTTTGATTATGCACAACTTGGAAGACCGATTTACTTTTATATGTACGATCTTGAACATTATGCTGAAGAATTACGAGGTTTTTATCTCAAAGTCCCTGATGATTTACCTAATGATGTCGTAAAAACAGAAGAAGAACTCCTAAAAATGATTAAAGATGATTGTTTTGACTACCAAAGGCTGCGCTCTTTTAACGAGAGATTTAATCCGTGGAATGATGGCAGTGCTTGTGAAAAAATTGTAAGTGAGGTTTTTAGTGAAACTTAAATCTATCGTGTTGACCATCATTTTGGCACTCTTCTATCCTTTTACTTTTCTTTTTCGTGTGCATCAGAACCGTATCACTTTCATTTCGCTTGAGCATGATAACCTATCCAAGGATTTCAAAATTCTGCATGATGAGTTAAGCGCAAAGCAAGAATACGAGATAAAAACTCTACTTTTCAAGTTCCAGCCCACTTTCCTAGGTCAACTCCAGTATGGACTGGCTTGTATCCAGCAACTTTTCGTCCTTCAAAGTTCAAAACTGGTGATCATTGACTATAACAACTTTGTCATTTCCAAGTTTCTCCATCGTAAAGAAGTCAAAGTCCTAGAGATTTGGCACGCCACTGCAGCTCTAAAAAACTTTGGCAACTGTGTCCAAAGGGATTACGAAATTAAAAACTACGATTATGCTATCGCCAACTCCGACTTTTACAAAGGAGTATATGCCCAAGCTTTCAATCTTCCTGAAGAAAATGTCCTTGTTACAGGTATTCCTAACAATGACAAAATCTTCGACGACCATTTTGTTCAAGACACCAAAGTACGACTTCTTGAAAAGTATCCTGTTTTGGCCAATAAAAAAGTCATTACTTATGCCCCAACATTTCGTGGACGGATCAGTACATATTTTAAAGAAGCCAAGATTGATTTGGCGCGCGTGCACCAAGCCTTGGGTGAAGATTATGTCATTATCTACAAGGCGCATCCACTTATTTCAGGTTCGGCTTATGAGAATAATCCTCATGTCCTTTTCATCGAAGAAGAACCGATCTCCTCGATTTTCTGCGTCACGGATGTTTTGATAACCGACTATTCGGCTATTGCAGTGGATTGGATGGTCTTTGATAAACCTATCATCGCTTATGTGCCCGACTTTAAAAGCTACTCTAAAAAACCAGGTTTAACAATCGATTACTTGCAAGAATTTCCAGGAGCGGTTACTTTTAATGAAGGTGAACTTATCCAAGCGCTCCAGGCAACGGAGAGCACATCCTACCAAAAGGAAAGAGCTCTCTTTTTCAAGAAAACCTACAACTATTGTGATGGCAAAGCGACAGAACGTGTGCTTAAGGTGATTGAAAATCTTATGACTGAAAAAACAGTAGAGAAAAATATGAGGGAAGTAGAGATATGAAAACGAAGAAAAAACGAAAGATGTCAGGTTGGTTTATTAGCTTTGGCCTTCTACTAATTGTAGGCTGGTCTGCATTTATAATTATGACTCCTAAAAAACAAGAAGAACCCCATGGTCAAGCTCAAAGTGTACAACATACTGATCAAGAGTCAGGTTATATTGCCTCCAACAGTTCGAAAGAAGCAGTCAAGTCTTCTGAAAGTATTGTCAAAGATACAGGAGAAGCCCGTACGATAAAACTAAACTCGAAAGAGGGGGGCGAGAAGTTTACTGATCTTTCATCGGGCAGTTTTAAAATTTATAAAGCCAACAATGTCGAAGTATTAAAAACGGCAACTTCGGTTGATGCTCCAGCTTTTACCTTGCAAGAAATTATGCAAAAATACCCCGAGGCCTTAATCATGAATGCTTCTGGATTTAATATGAGCACTATGCACATCACAGGGTTTCAGATGAATAATGGAAAACTTTTTAAGGATTGGGGTTCAGATAAGAGAGCTAACAATGCCTTTATTATCAATAGCGACGGCAGCAGTCAAATCTATGATTCTTCTGTCCCCGCCTCAACAATCATTGAAAATGGTGGGCAAATGAGTTTCAGTTTTGGATCTGTATTAATTCGTGATGGTCAAATACAGAAAAATGATGGTTCAGTGAATTGGATGATTCACTCTTTTATAGCAAATGACGCGCAGAATAACCTTTACCTTATTATTTCGGATACAAGTACAGGATATGATCAGATTATGAATAAGTTTAAGGAGTTGAATTTAAAAAATGCAGTGGTTATGGACGGCGGCGGATCAAGTCAAATGGCATTCAAGGGCGAAGTAATATACCCGAGTCAGGATCAACGCTCAGTTAATGATTTTATCATTCTTAAATAAGGAGAGAGTTATGGAAAAAGAAACGTATAGACGGTCAAGTGGAAAGAAAGTTACTCAAAAAAAGGGCAAGTTTCCTAAAGTTATCGGCATCACTTTACTAGTCTTGATACTTGTTTTTACTGGCTTAGGGGTATTCTTATATCAAAGTTCTAAAACAGCCATCAATAAGGCTAATACTCTGCATCTGGCAGAATCACGTCCGGTAAACTTAAAGAAAGGAGAAACATTTACGACTTTAATTCTAGGGACTGCTCATGTAGATAATGAGCAAGTTCTTATGACATCCAGCCTTACTTCTACAAATGCAAAGCTCAAAAAGACAAGTCTCATCAATGTTCAACCTCTTTTAGTTTTTCCAGATCAAACAACGCTCTATCAAAGTTATACTCAAGGCGGAGCAGCAGCAGTAAGCAAGAAGTTTAATGAGACCTTTGGTACAGAAACTAATAAAGTAGTGGAAATTAACTTTGACAACATGGGGAAACTGGTCGAGGCAAGTGGAGGAATCGTTGTGCAAAATACAACAGCTTTTGTATCTAAGGGCCTCAAATTTGAGCAAGGTTCTGTCCAGTTAAAAACAGCGGATGAAGTTGCAGCTTACCTCAGCTTGCTTAACGCCAACGATCAGAAAGGCTATACAGACAGACTACAAGATGTGGCTATTGCTACATTTGAGAATTTGAAAAAGCCTTCTGTTCTGGCGCGACACTCTTTAGTAATTTTGAAAATTTTCCCTGAGGTCATCAATACGAACATCAGCTTCTCAGAGTTTATGAATATAGCCACACACTATAATAAGGCGCTTAAGGTAAGTAAAATAAATGTTCATGCGACTAAAATCCCAGGAAACAAGACCCAACGTGTTACTCAAGAAACGCTAGATAAGGTCAAAAATAAATTTGAAAATACCTTAAAATAATAAGTAAAATAAAGACGACATCTCGTCGTTTTTTATTTATAGTTTCATGAATAAAAAATTGGATAGAAATTGAACTTTCCTATTGACAAGGAAATAAATTAGCGTTATAATGTGTATATACCAATTCGAAAAAGGAGACTCTCTCATGAAAGTTATCACAGTAAAAAACCAACTTGAAGGCGCAAAAATCGGCTTTGACTTACTCAAAGAAGCCATGGATAATGGAGCAAAAACACTTGGACTTGCTACAGGTTCAACTCCAGTAGAATTCTATAACCAAATCGTTAAATCAGATCTTGATTTTTCAGATATGACTTCAGTAAACTTGGACGAGTATGTTGGACTTGATGGTTCAGATGAACAATCTTACCGTTACTTTATGAGCAAACACCTTTTCAATGAAAAACCGTTCAAAGAAAACTTCTTGCCAAATGGTAAAGCAGCAGATTTGGAAGCAGAAACAAAAGCTTACGACCAAATCATCGCTGAACACCCAATTGATTTCCAAATCCTTGGAATTGGTCAAAATGGACATATCGGTTTCAACGAACCTGGAACTTCATTTGAAGAAACAACACACGTTGTCGATCTCCAAGAAAGCACAATTAAAGCAAATGCACGTTTCTTTGAAAACGAAGAAGATGTACCACGTCAAGCGATCTCTATGGGTATCGCTTCAATCATGGCAGCTAAATCAATCGTATTGATGGCTTATGGCGAATCAAAAGCAGAAGCAATTAAAGGAATGGTTGAAGGTGAAATCACTGAAGATATGCCAGCATCTATCTTGCAAAAACATGCTGATGTTGTTGTTATCGCAGATGAAGCAGCCGCAGCCTTGTTGAGCAAATAATATAAATAAAAAAGGTCCAGAATTCTGGCTCTTTTTTTATTTAAAAACACGTGTAGCTTCGACAGCTTTTTTCCAACCCTGATGAAGCAATTGACGGCGTTTACCATCCATTTGAGGTTGGAAGCTTTGCCCTTCTGAATAAGAACTTTTTATTTCCTCAATGTCTTTCCAAAAACCAACCGCTAAACCTGCCAAGAAGGCAGCACCAAGAGCTGTAGTTTCAAGATCCTTGGCTTTTTGCACGGGAATGTTGAGGATATCCGCTTGAAACTGCATTAAATAGCTATTATTAGCTGCACCTCCGTCAACTTTCAGCAATGGAATATCAATTCCGGAATCTTCTTGCATCGCATCAATAATATCCTTGACTTGATAAGCAATACCTTGCAAGGTAGCTTTGATAATATCATTATTGCTGGTTCCTCGTGTAATTCCAAAAATAGCGCCACGAGCATCCTGATCCCAATAGGGAGCGCCTAAACCTACAAAAGCAGGGACAACATAGACTTCGTCATTATTGGTAGAAGCTAAAGCCGCTGCTTCAGATTCTTTACTGTTATCAATCATCTTCAGACTATCACGGAGCCATTGCACAGAAGAACCAGCAACAAAGACGGAGCCTTCAAGAGCATAGGTAACTTGACCATTAATACTGTAACCAATCGTGGTTAAAAGATCATTGGACAGTTGTGCCTCTTGTCCTGTATTCATGACGATGAAGGCACCGGTACCATAAGTACTTTTAATCATTCCAGGTTCAAAGGCCATTTGGCCAAATAAGGCTGCCTGTTGATCTCCAGCCATCCCCGCAATAGCTATTTCCGAGCCAAAGAAATGATAGGGTTTTGTCATGCCATAACATTCAGAATTAGAGACAGGTTTAGGAAGCATTACTGCCGGTATATTCAAGAGGTCGAGAATATCTTGATCCCATTGGAGGTTATGGATGTTAAAAAGCATGGTCCGGCTTGCATTAGAATAGTCTGTTACATGTGTTTCACCATCGGTTAGCTTCCAGACTAACCAACTGTCAATAGTACCAAAGAGTAGCTCACCACGTTCAGCGCGTTCCTGCGCGCCGTCAACCTTATCTAAAATCCAACGTATTTTAGTGGCTGAAAAGTAAGAGTCAATGACGAGACCGGTTTTTTGGTGAATACGTTCAGAATGGCCATCTTTTTTCAAATTATCAGCTATCGCTGCCGATTGTCTGGACTGCCAGACGATTGCATTATAAATGGGCATGCCTGTTTTTTTATCCCAGACAACGGTGGTTTCACGTTGATTGGTAATACCAATCGCGCCGACTTCTGCAGGTTTGATTCCAGATTGGATAAGGGCTTCAGAGACAACAGATTGCACCGAATTCCAAATCTCGTTGGCATCATGTTCAACCCAGCCAGCTTGAGGAAAGTGCTGCTGTAACTCTTTTTGTGAGCTTCCGACGTGTTGACCTTGCTTGTTAAAAATAATTGCGCGTGAACTTGTTGTCCCTTGGTCAATTGACATAATGTATTTTGCTTGCATATAAAGCTCCTTGTATACTTCTCTTTATCTTCATTATATCAGAAGTAGGAGAAGGGATAAAACTATATCAGCACTATAAAACGGAAGTACTTCCAAAAGAAGATTATGATTTTATGTTTACACCTAAAACGGTCAAGTGCCCATTTGAAATTAATTTAACGATAAGGTGCGCAAAATCACTCGCTTTCATGGTACTTGAAGAAGAAACCCACCATTTAAGTGTGCCTGCTAAGATAGAAGTAATATAGCTGATGACAAAATCACTCGGCACTAATACATCGTGCTCACGAATTTCCAGCTTATCAAAAAGCTCAGTATAGCGTTCGGTTAATATTTCGATAAAGCGATTAATAATTGTTTGGTCTTGTGATTTATCAATCACAATCTGTGCCACTTCTGGATTTTGACGGACAAAGTCGTAGAAGCGTGCCAACATCTCTTCAATATCATTCACATAAACATCAGTGCCATCCACCGGATTCTGTTCATCTAAAATTTTAATAAAATCCATGATAAAAGTATCAATCAAACTGTCATAAAGATCTTGCTTGTCAGCATAGTGTGCATAAAAAGTTGCACGATTAATCATTGCAGCATCCGCAATTTCTTGAATAGAAATTTTTTCAAATTTTTTATTTCTTAATAAAGAAAAGAAAGCTTGTGTAATCATTTTTCGTGTTCTTAAGACACGTAAATCATTTATTTTTGCCATATTAAGACATTTCTCCTTTACTTGTAGGTTAAACAACATAACAGTGGTATCTGTTGTTTATTATAATCCTTTATGATAAATTCTACCGATTTAAGCTGTGTAAAACACTTTTGACATAAACGACATGCAACTTCCAAATGTCGTTTAAATGACATTAACTTGTAACTTGATGGTTGAAAAATGAGGAATAAATGATAAAATAGACAATGAATAAGATAAGCAACAGCCTGTCATGTCAAATAGAGAAGGAAAATTACTATGAAAAATTATAAGGCTGGGATTGATGTCGGCTCTACTACAGTAAAACTCGTTGTTTTTGATGAGGATTATCAGCTCATTTTTAGTCGGTATGAGCGTCATTTTTCAGATGTAAAAACTGCAACAATAAAAGTATTAAAAGAATTGTTGGAAGAGAGAGGCGAGTGTTCACTTACCTTGGCAATCACAGGATCTGGGGGAATGGGGCTTGCAGATGTGATTGATGTCCCTTTTATACAAGAAGTTATCGCAAGCTCAATTACAATCGAGAAATTTATTCCGGAAACAGATGTCATGATTGAGCTTGGTGGTGAAGATGCCAAGATGACCTTTTTTGACGCAGGTACCCAAGAACTCCGTATGAATGGAACTTGTGCTGGTGGGACAGGGGCTTTTATTGATCAGATGGCGGCTTTACTTAAAGTAGATGCCGCAGGTGTCAATACATTAGCGAAAGACTATGAGAAAATATATCCCATTGCTAGCCGTTGTGGGGTGTTTGCCAAAACAGATGTTCAGCCCCTTCTCAATGAAGGTGTGCGTAAAGAAGATATAGCCGCTTCAATTTTTCAAGCCGTGGTGAATCAAACGATTGCGGGGTTAGCTTCAGGTCGTAAGATTACGGGGAAAATTGCTTTTCTCGGAGGACCGCTTTATTTCATGAGCGAATTGCGCAAGCGTTTTATTGAAACGTTGGATATCGCAGAAGAGGATGTTATTTTTCCCGAAAACCCTCAACTTTTTGTGGCAATGGGTGCTGCTCTAGCTGAGGAAACAAGAACACGTACGATTCGTACTTTAATTGACAATTTAGAAAATGACAATAGCGACAGCTTGATTCCGCAGGATACGTTGGAACGTCTTTTTGAAAATGAACAAGAATTAGCAGATTTTCGAGCACGCCATGCTAAGGCAAAAGCAAGCTATAAAAAGCTCTCTGAACATCAAGGGGCAGCCTTTTTAGGGATTGATGCAGGATCAACTACAACGAAAATTGTGCTCATTGATGGTGAGGGACATATACTTTTTGATCATTATGGTTCAAATAATGGTGAACCTTTGGAGTCGGTCATTGCCGTCTTAAAGGAGGTCTATCGTTTATTGCCACAAGATGTCTATATTGCCAAATCTACAGTAACCGGCTATGGGGAACACCTGATTAAGGCAGCACTCCGCGTCGATTACGGAGAAGTTGAGACGATGGCGCACTATAAGGCCGCAGATTATTTTAATCCTGGTGTTGACTTTATTTTAGATATTGGTGGCCAAGATATGAAAGCTATGCGTATCACTGATGGTGCCTTAAGTTCAATATCTTTAAATGAAGCTTGTTCTTCTGGATGTGGTTCTTTCATTGAAACTTTCGCCCATTCTTTGAAATATGATGTGCGTGACTTTGCCGAAATTGCGTTATTAGCAACCCACCCTGTAAATCTTGGTTCACGTTGTACAGTCTTTATGAATTCGAAAGTGAAACAAGTTCAAAAAGAAGGTGCAACTGTAGGCGATATCTCTGCTGGTTTAAGTTATTCTGTCATCAAAAACGCGCTTTATAAAGTAATTAAAGTCAAACGTCCTGAAGAATTAGGAACAAAGATTGTCGTTCAAGGGGGGACTTTCTATAATGAAGCTGTACTTCGCGCTTTTGAAAAAATCTCTGAACGTGAAGTTGTTCGTCCCTCTATAGCGGGTCTTATGGGTGCTTATGGCTGTGCTTTAATTGCGCTAGAAAATGAAGAGTCTGGGCAAAAATCTGGGATTCTGAACTTGCACGATTTGGAAGCTTTCAGTACCCAAAAAGAATTTATGGTTTGTGGTCTTTGCGAAAATCAGTGTAAAATGACGCTAACAGTCTTTAACGACGGCAGTAAGTTTGTTACAGGAAACCGCTGTGAACGAGGCGCAGAAAAAGCAACGCAAGTAAAAGTTAATAAACGTGAGAAAAAGGTTAATCTTGTCGACTATAAATACAAGAAACTTTTCAAATACCGGAGCTTAAGCAAGAAAAAACAGACCCGTGGAGAAATAGGGATTCCGCGTGTCCTAAACATGTATGAAAATTATCCACTCTGGCATACCATGTTAACGGATCTAGGTTTCCGAGTAGTTTTATCTCCTAAGTCTGATAAGGAACTTTTTGAAAAAGGAATTGAAACAATTCCTTCTGATACAGTCTGTTATCCTGCCAAGCTTTCGCATGGACATATTATGTCCTTGATTCAAAAGGATATCCCTGCTATCTTTTATCCTTCAGTGCTTTATGAACAAAAAGAACAGGCTCAAGCAGAAAATAATTATAACTGCCCGATTGTTCAATCTTATCCCGAAGTGATACGTAACAATATTGATGAAATTCGGGAGGGGAAAGTTAAATACCTTCATCCATTTATTAATCTGGCTGACCAGGAAGGTGTCGCAGTAAATGTCCATAAAGCTTTGCTTGCTCAAGGTTTTAATGTGGATTTGTCTGAAGTGAAAGCAGCGGTCTTCCACGGTTTTGAAGAGATGGAGAACTTCAAGCAAGACATCCGGGATAAGGCAGAAGAGTTGCTTATGCAGATTAATCTTAACAAGGAAAAGGCCATTGTTCTCTCAGGTCGTCCTTATCATTTAGATCCAGAGATTAATCATGGCATTGCCGACATTATTACACAAGAAGGTTTCCATGTCCTTACAGAGGACAGTATTGCGCATCTCGAAGAAGTTGCTGGGTTGCGTGTTGTCAATCAATGGGTTTACCACTCACGTCTTTATGCTGCGGCGCAAGTGGTGTGTAAAAATAAAAATCTGGAATTAGTACAATTGAATTCCTTTGGTTGTGGTTTGGATGCAGTGACAACAGACCAAGTGGAAGAAATTATGCGCAATCACAATAAACTCTATACGGTCCTTAAGATTGATGAAGGATCAAATATGGGGGCTGTACGTATTCGTTTACGTTCTCTCAAAGCAGCAGTTTCAGAACGTCATCGACATGGTGTTGAAGAAAATATCCAAATCAAAGAAATTGTTGAAACACATCCGGTCTTTACAAAAGAAATGGCTAAAAAACACACGCTTCTTATGCCAATGTTGTCGCCGATTCACCAAGAAGGTTTGCTTGAGAATGCTTTTGCAGCCTCCGGTTATAACGTCGTTGTGTTGCCGGAAACACAAAGCTCGGTGAACAACGGACTAAAATTTGTGAATAACGATTCTTGCTATCCTGCAATTATAACGATTGGTCAACTCATTGAAGCTCTGCAATCTGGTGAATACGATGTGAACAATACATCCGTCATGATGACCCAAACAGGTGGTGGATGTCGTGCAACAAACTATATTCCTTTACTACGCAAGGCGCTTGTTGATGCTGGTTTCCCCCAAGTTCCAGTAGTGAGCTTATCTATGGGTAATCAAGGAACAGAAAAAGGTTTCAAGTTTACTGTGCCACTTTTGACTCGTTTTATGATTGCTGTACTTTATGGAGATTTGTTTGAGCGCGTGGTTTATCGGACACGACCTTATGAAGCTGAAAAAGGTTCGGTCAATGCACTTCATGCAAAATGGTTAGTAAAAGCGCAACATAATGTTAAATCTGCTTCGATTTTTGAATTCAACAAGAATATGAAACAGATAATTAAGGATTTTGATAATATCGAACTTCTTGATATTCGAAAACCTCGTGTGGGCGTTGTTGGTGAAATTCTGGTTAAATACAGCAAAACTGCTAATAATGATGTTGTGAGCATTATTGAAGAAGAAGGTGCTGAAGCAGTAGTTCTCGATTTGATTGGCTTTATGAACTATTCTTTATACAACCAAATTTGGAAAACAGATGAGATTGGTTTTGCGAAGAAAAATAAATTGATGGCGAAAACGCTCCTCTCTATTATTAATATGCTGGAAAAACCGATGGATAAAGCTTTACGTGCTTCTGAACGCTTTGATGGTATTGAGTCTATTTATGAAATAGCGGCCAACACAGAAGGAATTGTTTCGGTGGGGAATCACACAGGCGAAGGATGGTTCTTGACAGGAGAAATGATTGAGCTCTTGCAAAAAGGTGTAAAAAATATTGTCTGTCTCCAGCCTTTTGGCTGTCTTCCCAACCATATTGTCGGTAAAGGAATGATGAAAGAATTACGTCGGCAATATCCGGGAGCGAATATTAGCCCAATTGATTATGATCCTGGTGTCTCTGCAGTCAACCAGCTTAATCGGATTCGTTTGATGATGGCAACAGCTAAAAAAGCAATGAAGGAAGAAGTAACAGTTTAAAGTAAAACTAAAAGGAGCATTTTTATAAATGCTTTTTTTGTACTCGATTTTAGTTGGAAATTTATATTCTTGACAATTCCATTTTTAAAAAGTATAATTCAATTCATATAAAAGTATAGTCTTTTATAATCATACATATATATATTTAAGGAGAATCTTATGCTTACAATGGGATTTATCGGATTTGGAAAATCAGCGAATCGTTATCACCTTCCTTATGTTATTCTGCGTGAAAACATCAAGGTTAAAACAATTTTTGATTTACATGTGAATGAGGAACTTGCAGCACCATATAGGGAAAAGGGAGTACATTTCACAACTGACTTAGAAGAAATGCTGAATGATGACGACATACAGCTTATCACGATTTGTACGCCAGCTCACACGCATTATGAGCTTGCTAAAAAAGTAATTGAAGCTGGAAAATCAGTAATAGTGGAAAAACCTTTTGTCGATACATTGGAACATGCCAAAGAGCTACTTGCCTTAGGGAAAGAAAAAGGCGTTATGGTGTCCCCTTATCAAAATAGGCGTTTTGATGGGGATTATTTGGCAGTAAAACAGGTTATTGAGCATGGCTTACTTGGCGATATTCTTGAGGTGGAGGCCCATATTGATTATTATCGTCCAGGATCAATAACAGAAGCAGGACCAAAAGAAACCGGTGCATTTTATGGTTTAGGTATTCACTCTATTGATAGACTCGTGGCACTTTTTGGACGTCCTGAAGCAGTGACTTATGATATTAGAAATAATGAAGTTGCAGAAGCAGTAGATAATTATTTTGATGTAGATTTGCACTATGGAAACCAATTAAAAGTTAAAGTAAAAACAAATCATCTGGTGGCACAAGATTATCCAAGATTTATCCTTCATGGAACAAAAGGTTCCTTTATTAAGTACGGTGAGGATCAACAAGAAAATGATTTGAAAGCTGGAATTATGCCTGAAGTACAAGCATTTGGGGAAGATAGCCCTATGAATTATGGTCTTGTTAAATATCAAAATGCAAATGGCGACTGGATTGAAAAACAAATAAAAACACCTGTTGGTGATTATGGTCGCTATTATGATGCTGCTTATGAAACCATTGTTAATGGTGCTGAAAAACTAGTGAAAGATGAAGAAGTCATCACGAATATTGAGATTTTGGAAAATGGCTTTAACCAACCTTCACCTTCGGTTTACCGTTTAAGCATATTGGACGAGGAGAGATAACATCATGAAAAGAATTTTAGGATATGAAGCGTCTGATTTTACACGAGAGCGCACATCACAAGAATTCAAAGAAGCTATTTTAAAAGCAGAAGGACGTACAATACTCGTGGATCTAGCTGCAGAAACTGCCCCACTCTATCCAGAGGTTACCAATGGTGAAATGGCCGCAGCTTTTGGTGCAGATTTATTACTTTTGAAGGATTTTGATGTGCAAAAGATGAGCATTCCTGGTTTAGGAGAAATTAAGGACCTCTCAGAGTTACGGAAGTTAACAGGAACCGCTGTAGGTGTCAATTTGATTATCAAAGATACAGGACCTGAATATAAAAGAGTGACAGAAGCATCAATAAAGGAACTTCTTCGTAAAAGGATAAATTTCTTATCATTAACTGCATATGTTACGCCTGAAGCAAGTCCGGAGCGTATTGTAGCGGATATTAAGAAGGTACGTCGTTTCTATGATGGTTTCTTAATGTTGAATCCCGTTGTGTCACATGGCTCAGAGTTGCTTTGGGATAATTTAAAAGCCTATATTGATGCTGGAGTTGATATGATTGACTTACCTGCTCCGGGAGCTGTGCCAGGCACCACAGAAGAACAAATCGCACGATTAGCCTTTGCAATTAGAAAAACAGGTACTTTGGTGGACTGTGTAGTTGGAACTTCTCAAGAAGGTGCGGATAAACGCACGATTCAAAGTTTAGCTTTGGCGGCTAAACGTGTGGGAGCAGATGTCTTTGAGCTGGGAGATGCAGGTGTAGCTGGAATGCCAGCTCCCGAAAACATTTTTCATGCTTCAATGACTATTCGAGGAAAACGTCATACTTATGTGAGGATGGCGCGCTCCGCAAATCGATGATAAAGTAAAAATCATAAGTGACCCTCACTCGTGATTTTTACTTTATTTTCCTAAGATATTGTGTAATAATAATGAGAATGTCAGTTTATGAGGTCGATATATGAAAAAGAAACAGCCAAAGTATTTAGTAATTTATGAAGATGTTAAGGAAAAAATTTTGTCTGGTCACTATCCTATCAATTCCAGAATTGCAGATGGCAATACTTTGGTGCAAGAGTATGATGCAAGTTTGATGACTGTAAAAAAGGCACTGGATATTCTGGTATCAGAGGGTTTTTTGATCCGCCGTCGAGGCTATGGTACGATAGTAAAAGATTGGACCAAGGGGAAAAAAGCGCATCTCTATGCAGTAGAGGGTTCTTCCAAACGTCATTCAGGGCAGTTGGAATCTGAAGTTTTAACTTTCGAAGTCGAGCATCCAAATGCGGATATCGCTCATAAATTATCCATAGATGTAGAGGATTTCATATATCGTATTGAACGGGTAAGGTATGTTAAAAAGGTGCCGACGATTATTGAGTACACTTATATGCCAATTTCCATTATTCCACAATTGAAATATTATCATCTCACGGGCTCCATTTATAAGTATATTTTGGAAGAACTTGGCCTTGTTATACAGAGTTCCTTTCTTAATGTCAAAGGTGTACGTCCCAATGCGTTAGAAAAACAGGCCATGCATCTTACAGATACGGATTTTTTGATGCAAGTCGAGCAAGTTGCTAACCTTGATGATGGACGTATTTTTGAATATTCGATTGCCCGCCATTTACCTGATTCATTTAACTTTGAAACAGTGATCTTTAACAACTAAATACAGGACAAAACTTACTTTTAGGTTCCTCGATTACTCAAAAATAGGAACTGTGTAAGTAGGACAATCTGCTCTATAATGGTGAGAGCACAGCTAATGATGAAAGGATCAAATAAATGGATTTAAAATTAACAAACAAACTTGCTTTAGTGACCGGATCAACCAAAGGCATTGGATGTGCGATTGCTGATAGCCTTGCGGCCGAGGGTACGGATGTTATTATTAATGGCAGAACTGCGGATGTTGTGGATAAAGTGATTGAAAAATTTAACAAAAAATATCCGAACAGAACGTTTTATCCAGCAGCCTATGATTTATCTAGGGAAAATGAACGACAAGCTCTTTTTCAAGCCTTTCCAGAAGTTGATATTTTAGTCAATAATATGGCAATATTTAACGATGCAAAATTTGAAGAAATCGAATTGGAGGAATGGCGCCGTTACTTTGAGGTTAATTCAATCTCAGGGATTGCTTTAGCCCAATTCTATCTTCCTAAAATGAAGACAAAAAATGCGAACGGGCGTATCATTTTTATTGCATCAGAAGCAGCGATTATGCCAAGTCCCGAAATGCCGCATTATTCTATGACCAAAACGATGAATCTGTCTTTAGCGAAATCCTTGAGTCGTGAAACAGTAGGGACTACAGTAACGATTAATACGGTAATGCCAGGGTCAACATTAACAGAAGGTGTTGAGCATTTATTGGTCTCACTTTATCCAGAGCTAGAATCTGTTGAAGAAAGAAGTCACGCCTTCATGTTGAACAATCGACCAACATCAACGATTCAGCGTTTGATTCATCCTGAAGAAATTGGTAATTTTGTCGCTTATGTCGCCAGTCCTCTTGCGGGGGCCTTTTCTGGGGAAGCACTTCGGATGGATGGTGGACTTGTTCCGACAATTTTTTAAACAAACAAAAAAACATTGGCCGTGGCCAATGTTTTTTATTTACGATAAAGTCGTGTTGAATTTTTTAATTCAGCAAGGCTATAGGGCATAGGATCAGAGAAGGTTTGATCAACATGTGCGTCCAGACTTTCTGCGAACATTTCTTCATATTCTGGAATAGAAAGTTTTTTGCGGTTGTCTAAGAGCGCTTGGTGCTCTGACTTACGGAGATGTTGCTCAAAGCCTTCAACTAATTGACCAGAGAAAAATTCGGCAACTGTTCCAGACCCATAGCTGAAGAGTCCAATCTTATCGTGGGCTTTTAAGTTTTCAGCATTTTCCAAGAGAGAAATCAGGCTGAGATAAAGTGAACCTGTATAAAGATTTCCGACACGACGATTATAGACAATTCCTTTTTCATACTGTGCCAGAAGATGTTCTTGAACTTCAGAACTTTCATTTTCAAGTTGAGGAAGAAGTGCTTTTTTCCCCATCTTCGTATAAGGAGTATGGAAAGCTAAGGCAGCAAAATCAGAGAAACCAAGGCCAGTACGACGTGCATACTCTTGCCAAACTTTAGCAAAAGAATCAATATAAGTGGCATTTGAAAATTGACCATCAACAGTTGGATAAGCGTCACCAAATGGACGCCAGAAGTCATAAATATCTTGGGTCAAGCTGACAGAGTCATCGTTGAGTGCTAAGATATGAGGGTCAGAGGCAATTAACATGGCTACGGCCCCAGCGCCTTGTGTTGGTTCTCCACCTGTGTTCAAGCCATATTTGGCAATATCAGTGGCGATGACGAGAACTTTACGCTCTGGATGGTGATAAACATGGTCTTT
>Ga0153949_1000039_pt1 | contig 49857 bp, 43 predicted proteins | sample TSNJ033MetaG_FD_104705 | JGI IMG/M metagenome (GOLD analysis project Ga0153949, IMG submission 104705) | Attine ant fungus gardens microbial communities from New Jersey, USA - TSNJ033 MetaG | ecosystem: Host-associated > Fungi > Mycelium > Unclassified | place: USA: New Jersey, Wharton State... | reverse complement strand
CAATTTGACGGAACTTCTTGTGGATTCTATTGGCTTGAAGGTGAAGAACCAATTATTGTTAACGATGTAAAGATAGATACCGAATGGGTTCATTTACCATATGTAGATGATGGAACAGTTGTCTATAAGGAAGCCGTTTTCCATATAGGACCCAAAGAGATCCATTTTAAAGGTAAGTGGGGTTCAAAAGGATTTACTGAAAAGCCACGCATAGAAAGACATGGACAGTCACAAGTATTTGGTACATGGTATGAAGGAAAGGTTCCGTATAATCACAAGATGTTTTTCACATTTAACGAAAATATGGGGGCTTATGATTATCAGATTAAGGCATTAGGCTTTAAGGTTGTAGATTAAAAAACCAGACTTTGGAGAAGATGCTGGCCGGGTGCCCGCTTTTGGGGAGCACTGTGGCCTCCGTCACATGGTATCCCTTTTTAATGACGTTCTTTGTCTTCGTGCTCTCAGAGCCGTCGCGGACATTGCAGAGGACCTTGAATCTGTAGGTGCAGGGCTTCACCACATCGGAGTCGTCAATATGCACCACCGGCGATTTAGGGGCTTGCTTGCGGATCAAGGAAAGGTAGGAGTGCAGGGCATGCGTTGGGATGCCCTTGCTGAGATGGCACGATAGGCGGTCGACAATGTTGATCTTTTTTGAGTCCTCATGGAGCTTGCCAGCGACGTCAGTAAGCAGACAGCTGCCAGAGGCAAGCAGGCCATAAGTGATGTCGGCAGCAAACTTCCGCTCAGGCTTGGGAAGCTCTGCAGAGATTTTATTTGTGAAATTTAAAATTTCTCTAAAAGTTGTGGATAAGATACGAACACAAAAGTAAGGTTGTGGATAAAACTGGATAAAACCACGGAAACTCAAGTATATTAACTCTAGATTATTTTCCATAATTATGCTAAACTATAAGAATTCATACAATTAGCGAAACATATAACAATAAACACACACGCCTTTTCCACTCGCATGACTCTGAATTAGAACTTATAACTGTTTAATCAAAAGCTCCGCCAAACCGATTCTATCTTGCGGTCGTTTTGCTAGGAAGATTTCCACCGATTAGATGAACAGCAATAGTATGAGGTAAGGTTCAATATGATTACACGTCCACTAGAAAAAGAGACAAATGAAATGTACAAGAATTTCTTTCGCTTAGCTGCCATTATCGTATTTCAAAATATGATAACCTTCAGTGTAAATGTCGCTGATAATATCATGCTCGGCAGTTACAACCAGATCGCCTTATCAGCAGCCGCTTCGGTCAACCAGATCCAGTTTTTATTCCAGCAGATTTCATTCGGTCTGGGTGAAGGACTAGTAACCCTAGCTGCACAGTACTGGGGCAAGAAGGAGGTTAAGCCGATCTATCAGCTTACTAAGATCGCATTGATCATCGGATTATCCGCAGGCATCTTACTAACTGCCTTGACCAGTCTGTTCCCAATCGCAGTGCTAAAGATCTTCACCACTGACCCAGAAATCATCAATTCAGGCACCCAGTACTTAGCGATCATGCGGCTTACATATATTCCCTTTATCATCACCAATATTCTTTTAGCTGCCCTACGCAGCATGGAAAAGGTTAAAATAGGCTTCTACATTTCCTGCGTTTCACTTATCGTTAATATAACAATGAACTATATCTTTATCTTCGGAAAACTGGGTGCGCCAGCTCTAGGTGTCACCGGTGCCGCGATCGGTACGTTGACTGCGCGGATTATCGAGCTGTTGCTGGTCATTATATATATTAAGTCTAGATTTCCGGACTTATTTCGTTTGCTGACCTATAAGATAAAGAACTCCCTGCTGGTAACTTACATCAAATCAAGTGCGCCAATTGTCCTGACCCAAGCCCTATTTGGATTATCGGTAAGCTTACAGACAGCAATTCTCGGTCACTTATCCTCTGATGCAATCGCCGCCAACAGTGCCGCCACAACAATATTTCAATATTTAAAGCTGATTGCCATCGGCTCTTCCTCTGCGACTGTTGTTACAATCGGCAAAACAGTCGGCAGTGGTAAGGTCGAAAGAATCAACCAGTATAAACGCTCACTGCAATGGATCTATTTATTGATCGGGCTGACCATCTGCCTGCTGCTTAATTTGATCAAGGCACCGCTAATTGGCCTATATTCATTGACACCGGCGGCAGAAGAGCTGACGTATCAGATCATTACGCTCCTTAGTATCACCGCAATCGGCACCGCCTATCAGATGCCGGTAAATACTGGGATCATCCGTGGCAGCGGTGATACCAGTTTTGCCCTGAAGCTGGATTTGATCAGCATCTGGGTGATCATGTATCCCATCTCATTGCTGGCAGCATTTGTTTGGAAGCTGCCGGTAATCGCAGTTGTCGGATGCTTAAACTCCGATCAGGTATTCAAATGCCTGCCAGCATTTATAAAGGTTAATAAGTTCTTGCGAATCCATACGTTAAATAACGAGTTGTAAAATATGCATATAAATCTCTTTAGATACCAGAAAATAAAAGATGCCCGAGGTGATTCTACAATCACCTCGAGCTATAGTTGCTACATATAATCAGACACCTTGTTTACAACTTCACTATAAACTTTAAATTTTATATTCGTTTGCAAGGTTATAATAAACACTTCAACTGAATTGTTTACTTAATCCACTATAACAATATTTTCTCATCTCGGTTTATTTGTCTTAATCGAATTAATCCCCTGCACTTGGCCACAAGAGAAATCCTTCAATATCTTCTTTTGTTCCTTCTGCGCCTAATACATTTCCAACAATAGTCCTCTCTGAATAATTGCATTTTTTTACCATTCTCAGACTATTACTCAAAGTGTGAACTCTAAAGAGCACTTCTCAATCTTCTTAATAGCCGCCGCCTCATATTCTTTGGCTTGATAGATTATCTTCACTAGTGCCTTTCTTGTTTCGGAGTTCAAAAACTTTTCAATCATTTGTCTGTCAAGGTTTGCACCGCCTCTAATTTCTGTCATTTTCTGACCACAGCTAGATATTTGCTCAAAAAGCTTAGCCGTCTCGTTGCATAGGGGAGCCATTCTTTTATCTTCGTTCGCTACTTCTTTGAAGAATTCACTTGCCCAGTAACGCCCCTCGCCGATCATTGTTTCCGCATCTCCTTGACAGAATATGCTTTCTAGAAGGATAGGCGTAATGGAGCCACTAGAAAAGAAATCATCATCTTGCAGCGATTTCGCCCAACCCTCATAAGCATTAAGTCCTGCTAAATACTCGCCGGTTGCTGACATCGTAAGGATCCGATAAGCATTTTCAATGATATCTTCTGTACGCCGCAGCGGACAAAAGGGCTGCCCTAAAATAAATAAATGTGTTGAAAAAGGATTATCCCACCATGCGCTTGTAGAAAAATAGCCGTTATCTAAAAATGCAACGTCTTTTGTAAATTCAGGGTTGTCCTGAAAATAGCTCCAGCCATACAGCATCTCTCCTTTATGATTATATCCGGTAATTATACATGCCTCCGGTGGTCCAACAATGCCCAGTCCAATGACAGGGATCCCGTTGTCCAGTGAATTAACAATTCTATTTATAAATTCCTCTTTTGTTGAATCTTCCCGGGCAAGTATCGAATAATCAATTCCTACAGCATTGAAAGAATTAATATATGCTTCATATGGATTTTCAGAATTCATATTTCTTAAGTCTACATTTGCAGCGTCCCATTTTGCATCATTCCATCTTAACCGAAACGCCGCTCCACATGCGGCCATGATATAAGCATAATGATGTCTGTATTTATGTCCGATATACTTAAGGGTGCTTTCTAAACAGGCGGCAAAGGGCACACATTTTCCACTTGAATACTCAACTTTAGGAACACCAAATAAAATATTTCCATCACCTGCCAGATCAGCTATTCTTTCGCTACTGAAGAGATTTATGTCCTTTGACAGAACGGGGGCATACATGCCAACGGCAATCAATGTGGTCTTGACAGTGATGTTCGATTTTCTGAAATTATTAGGTGTTTGACCGGTGTGCCTTTTGAATACCCTGGTAAAGGTATCATACGCTGCAAATCCATAATCCATCGCAATATCGGTTATATCCTTATTTGAATGAACTATTTCAAAAGCTGCATTTGCTATTTTTCTGGAATTAACATAACGAGCTAATGTTACATGTGAGTATTCGGGAAATAGCTGTCTGATATATCGATAGGATGTTCCAGTTGATTTTTCTAAATCCTCATACTCTATCTTCTCTTTGACATGCGCCTCAATATATTGAACGATTGCGCTTATGAGTATCATATTGTCCATCGTTATATCCTCCTTTTTCGAACTTAGTCAGTAGAAAATATTATACTGACTAAGTATATGATAAACCAAATAGAAGGATCCTGCTCGACGATTTTGGCGTAGTTATTTTTTCTGTTTTCACAATCGGTAAAATCGATTTTCCTGAATCTTCCCTTTCAAGCACAGTTGATAGTCGGATGCCCCTTAAAGGTAAACCCAACATAATTTAGCAAAAGAATTTTATATCATCTCCATTCACCACATATGAGAAATGATATCTCTTCATCTGAATAATTTACTCTTTGAATCCATACATATGTCGGTAGAACACATCTTGCAGTTTTGAATCCTGTTTCAATAGGCTTTTCAAAATGCACTTCTACTTTTTCCATTCCATCTTCTTTTAATATTTGTGTACACGGCGATCTTTTTCATATGAATCCTCATTTTTAAAAATCTTTGATTTTAACAAGGGCAATATCATCCCCCCGACACTATTGCCTATCGTCATAATTAATAAGTATCCTACTGTCTTTAACGACCACGCTCCGGCAATAGTAAAGAAATACATATTTGCGATGCAGTGTTCGAACCCACATAGAATGAAGACTGCCACGCACAAAAATAGAATAACAAATGTTTTTCTTTCTTTGTAGCCATCAACTGCAACATACATAATCATACCGCAAAAAGTGGCTAGGATAAATGTGCTCACCATCTCATCTGAAAGTTTGACTGCACATATTTCTCTCGCAACTTCTGCAATACCGCTGATTCTCGTTTGTCGAATCGCCAGTCCCGAAAGAATCGTTCCAATTAAATTACCAATCCAGACAATACTTAATCTAAGCAAATACTTACGTTTATTCTCCTGCACAACCAAGTATCCTACCTGTCCGGTAAACAGAGCAAATCCATTTATTACAATCGTACATAAGCCAAAGGTAAACAAAAGCGACCCAATCACCCTGTCTGCAACCGAGAGGAGGACTGTTCCACCAATTGAAATGGCAATCCCTGCACAAATAGACGATAAAAACAAATTAAACTCTTCTTTCATTGAACCCCGCAATACTGTACTCACTTTATACCGCCTTTCGACATTTTACCTGCATACGCAAATAAAATGTTTATCTAACTCGGTCCGCCACTTAATTGTTTTCTGTGACCTTCCCGGCATTGTTCATTATATCACCATTCGCAGAAACAATAAACCTGTTTTGACTTAATAACAATCCCAGGCATCATCATTAGAGCTACATCTGGTAATTTGTGGGAATTGTCAAAAAACAAAGAAGAAAGCACCGCTTTGTGATATGATATATTTTGCGAAAAAATCAAAACAAAGGATGTGCTTCAATGTCTAAAACTACTAACCTTCTTAAACCCCAGCAGCTTTTATCCAGAACTGGGATAAATAACCTATTATTTCAAGCAGTTGAAAATAACCTTGTTACCTTTACAGCCGGAGCCGGATGTGGAAAAACACAAGCAGTATCAATGTTTTTAAGTCAACACCATTACCGTGTTGCTTGGTTTCAACTGTCTAAATTGGATAACTTCCCCACCAGATTTTGGAAAGGATTCATTGATTCATTATCATCACAAGATAAGAAATATACCAAATACTTTGAGGATCTCAGGCTTCCTAATTCATTAGCGGAATTTGACCGGTTTATACATATTTTTGCAAAAGAAATTTACAGTGGAAAACGACTTATTTTGGTTTTTGACGACTTTCACCTTATTCAAAATGAATCCATTCATGAATTTTTTGAAAATCTTATTTCAGCAAATATCGAAAACTTATGCATGATCCTAATATCCCGGACAACCATAAGCTTAACAAATGGTCTATGCAATCATTTTGCAGAGGATGATTTACGTTTTTCATCATCTGAGACGAAACAATATTTAGAAATGCAAGCAATTTCTCTGACAGCTTTAGAAATCGAAAAAATCCAAGCCTATACAGGAGGCTGGCCGTTAGCAATCAATCTAATATGTCTAAATTTTAAAAAGCATAGCAACACATATATTGACCCCCTCATCAGCACAAAACCAATTCTGTTTCAAATGATCGAAAAGGAGATTTTCACTGGTTACTCACCTCAATGGCAGGAGCTTTTTATCAAGCTATCTTTACTAGATGAAACTCCAGCAGACCTTATGCATGAGCTTTCATGCGATACGATCGAAACAATGATGAGCATTATCAAAAACAACATGTTTATTCAATACAATCCGCACACCTGCAAATATTATTTTCACCATTTATTTCTTGATTTTTTGCAAGAAAAGCAAATTTATCTTAACCGTAAGAGTATCGATGAAGTATATTTAACCGCAGCCAGATGGTATGAAAAAAACGGTTCAGAAATGGATGCATTGACTTATTATGAAAAATGCAAGTTCTATGATGAAATTTGGAATATCATATTTCATATGCCTCCTGACCGTTTTCCGAAAGAGAAAGCCACACGCTTAATCAGTCTTCTGAACGGTTTTCCAAAAGAATTAATTAAAAAGCATCCTATGACACGGGTTGTCCGTGCTGCCCTCATGCTAAACAATCTTGAGCTGGAAGCCGCAGCAAATGATTTACTGGCCTTGGAAGAAGAATTAACGGCGCAGCCTGAAACTGCCAAAACCAAGGCTTTGATTGGAGAAGCTTACATAATATTAGCATTTATCAGGCAAACACAAAAAAATTACAACTATATACATTATTATAAAATGGCAGATGCCTTATTACCTGATGGCAGTTCCAGAAATTACAGCAATATTAAACTGATTGACAGCAACAACTCTCTCAATCCAAATAGCCTTGAAAAAAAGGAAATCAAAAAAAACCTAAAAGCTATTAACGATGCTATTCCTTATGCATCAAGAGTGACCCACGGTTTAGGATTTGGTGTTGAATATCTGGCGACAGCTGAATTGGCTTACTATAAAGGCAATTTAAAAAAGGCGCTCACCTTCGTATATGAAGCTCTTTACCGGGCTCAGGAAAAGAAGCAAAAAGATATTATCTGTAATGCATTGTACTTATTGATGAAAATAACATTAGCCCAGGGAGAATATAATAGAACTATCGACTATATGACGCAGCTTAAAGAGTACGCCAAAAGTTCCACGGAATTTTTAAGTATACTAGATATTGCAGAAAGCTGGTTTTATTTAAAAATCGGAAAAAGCGATAAAATTGCGAGATGGATTTTAAATGATGCTTTAAATGAGCAAATACATCCTCCCATCAGTATCGGAAGAGACAGACTTATTAGAGCTAACTATTTTTTACAAGAGGAAAAATATGATGAACTTTTTGCTTTTTCAAGAGAACTTGATAGGTTATATCAAGAAAAGGGATTATGGTTAGATTTATTGTTTCTTAGAGTTTTTAATGCTATATCACTTTGTAATACAGGAAATATCCATCAATGTATTGATATGCTTCAATCTATGCACGATATGATCAATGAAAACCGTTTTATCATTCAATTTGTAGAAATGGGACAACATATGTGTACGATGATCGACAACATCAAGCGGATCGGTAATCATAACCTCCCTGAAGACTGGCTGGATTCTATTTACTCCAAGTCTTCTACTTATGCTAAACGTCAATCTTTTTATAAAATAAAATATAATGCTGAAAACCCAACTGAAAATACGACTTTTATTCAACTTACAAGACGTGAAAAAGAAATTCTGAAAAATCTTTGCCAAGGGCTTACCAGAGACGAAATCGCATCGAGCCTTATGATTTCTATTAACACTGTCAAAAGCACATTACAAAACACTTATAATAAGCTTGGTGCAGTCAACAGTGCGGATGCAGTAAGAATTGCAGTACATATGAATATTATTTAAAAATACGACCACCTGCTAATTTGTATATAGCAGGTGGTTTGTTTGCCAGCGTCATCATTGGATCGATATTATCATGAAATTCAGCCACTTTTCATTCCGTTCATATTGCTTTTTAACGTATCATCAAGAGCGGCTATTTCCGCTGCAACTCGCTTCAAATTATGAAGCACTAGATGACCCGCCGCTTCTGTATGTTGTTTCCATGTTTCATATTTTTCTTTTTCTGCTCTTTGCTTCTGACGTATCTTTAAGTTTTCAAATTCAGCATTTATTTTGGCTTGCTCCATGATCAGCCTAGCATTGGTGTTCGCCTTTTGTATGCATTCATCGGCTATCTCTTTATTAGTCTTTTGGTCTAATTGCTGCTGCAAGCTTTCAATCTGTGATCTCAAATCCTTTTCTCGTTCTGCGCTTTCTTCACAATAGCTTTGGAACATATTTTGCATATCTGTCAATTTGTGATATACGTCTTTCCGATTAAAGCCAAAGAATGATCTCTTAATCTTGACTTGTTCAATATATTTAATGATTTCTTCCATTATCCCACTCATCTACCCTTCACCTTAAACCCCTATTTACCATATTCGCAATAGACTCCAGTTTTTTATCTTGCTCCCTAATTAATTCCCTAAAATCGTCAAAACCGTCCTCAAGTAAGCTTTCTTTATTTTCATGATACTTGAAAGCTTCCATATAGTCATCATTGCTTGCCTCATAATCCTGGAAGTGGATTAGATTCAGCACACTTTTTTCAAGCTCGACTAATGCACTTTTTATCTTGCTAATACCTTCAAGCATCTTCGTGGCAGCTTCCTCAGCTGATTCATATTGCATATTATTCATTTCTTATTCTCACTTTCTTAATTGCTGAATTCATCAATTATTTGCAGTATTTTTCTTTCCTTTTTGGTCATCACCATAATAATCGCTTTCGCTTCATTTATAGATTGATAGACCGTATTGAAAAGATTCCAGAATGCCATATTCATATATCTGCTATCTATGGAATAAAAACAAACTGCCTCCAATAATTTTCTGGCCTCTTCTATTTTATTGTCTCCGATGGCATATTCTGCCTTGACCATGAACCTTATCGTTGCCGCCCTGTTGATGTACAGCTCATGATCAATAACAATCGCTAATTCTTCATCTGTCTGGCGAGCAAAAAAATCAAATAGAGAGACATTCTTACTTCGCTTAAGCATTGGTCCAAAAAGTGGATCCATATCAAAAATACTGCACAATCGCTTTTCTTTCTCGTGAACCTGCTCATCCTCGTATTCCGCATAATTATACGTATCCTCAGGTTCTGTAAAATCATCAACTGAATCAAGATTTTCCAAAAAAGTATTCATTTCATCATTTTCGGATATTTCAAATAAAAGTGGTTGTTGACTAAAGCCATCAAAATCAAAACGAATCTGACTGTCACTATATTGTGCTCCATGCTGTTCATCTGTAGTTTCGTTCTTTTGTTCCCTCATCTCCAAATCCTTGATTCTTTTCATTACTTTTTCCCGTTCTACACTTGCGATATCTGTTTTCTTATTCACTGCCACCGACTCCGCCCCCTGTTCATTTAACACATTAATCACCTTCTCATTATTAACTTATTTCATATATGCCTCAAAAGTCTCGGAAACAGCAAATGGATCTTCGCTGATTGATTTCTCCTGGGGATTTCCATATTCTCCTACCACAGCAGCTTCATAAACGTTAAACTTTCTGCCAAACACTTGATAGCTTAAAGCTGAATAGTCCGTTAAACCAGGCGTCTCTGATTTCAGCTCGCAATACTATTGAACCCATCAAAAACACATCACCAAATCCAAAAGCTTCCTTCCTATATAGGAGTCTTGCCAGAAAATATATTTCCAGATAAGCAATAAACCCGATTATTGCGCCAAGAAGATGCTCCTTTACAGATGCATCTGTCAAGAAAAGGTAGACTACCATAAACAGTGAAAAAGCAAGCAGTACAGTTTCTTAAGCTTAGCTGACTAATAATGGGTACTAAATCAGAAGCTTCCCAGAATAATACCATAAATCAGAATAATTACTCCCAACAACACAACTTTAATATGCCTCCATAGTCACATAATCTATAGTTTTTATGATAACAATTCCATTCAGGGGGAACAACACCCAAAAGTATGGTTTTTAAAATGGACTTGCAATCAAACACATATTCTGGTAATATGGAACCAGAATATATGTTCCTCAACTATATTAAGGAGGGCTTTTGACCGATGAAGAATAAAGACATTGACGGCGGGAATATTTTTGACTGGGGTAGAGCTTCAAAGGAATATGCACAGTTCAGAGATATATATCCAGACGAGTTTTACCAGCGCATCATTAATTTAGGGCTGTGCATTGAAGGACAAAGAGTATTGGATTTGGGAACTGGCACCGGCGTTTTGCCTCGAAATCTGTACCGGTTTGGAGCTGAATTTATCGGAGCAGATATTTCTGATAATCAAATAAGAGAAGCGAAAAGGCTGTCATTGGCAGCTGGAATGGATATTGAATATGTCGTGGCTTCCGCTGAAACTATTGATTTTCCCCCAAGCGATTTCGATGTGATTACTGCATGCCAGTGTTTTATTTACTTTGATCAGGCGATCGCCTTGCCTAAAATACATGCTTTACTCAATGAGGAGGGGCATTTTTGCGTGCTATGGGCAGCATGGCTGCCACAAGAGGACGAAATAGCAAAAGCCAGCGAGCAGCTTGTATTAAAATACAATCCAATGTGGACGGGCGCCGGTTATACACGTCCTGTGATGACAATACCAGAATGGTCGAAACAGCTCTTTTTGTTGGAGAATGCTGTTGCATATGATATCGCTATTCCTTTTTCACGTGAAAGCTGGCATGGCCGGATGTTGGCTTGCCGCGGTATAGGTGCTTCATCATTATCAAAAACGGAAGTTGCAGATTTTGAAACAGAGCATCGCAAGCTATTAAGTAATTATCCGGAGCATTTTAAGATCCTTCACCATGTGACAATTTTTAATTTTCGAAAGAAATATAGGTTCTAACAGTTAACGCATAATATTTGTTGTCATTGCTCTTCCCTTTCTTGATGCTGATTTTTACTATGGCAATCAAGTAAAAAAGTCAACAAAGGATAGTCTTGCATAGAATAATAAGAGAATTGCAAGGGAGATATGGATGATGACATGGTTTTTTGAGTTAAACCCCATTTTACAGGGATTGTCTGCAACCCTCTTTACTTACTTTATAACGGCACTTGGAGCCGGACTGGTGTTCTTTTTCAAGTCAATGAACCAGAAGGTTTTGGATTTGATGATGGGTTTTGCTGCCGGCGTCATGATTGCGGCATCCTTTTGGTCACTTTTGGCTCCGGCTATTGAGCTTTCGACTGAGCTTGGCGGCAATGCCTGGTTTCCGGCTGCTGTGGGCTTTATGTTTGGCGGTGCTTTTGTCATTGGCTCTGACATGGCATTATCAAAAGCTGCTTTAGTTCAATCCCATGGAACCGCATTGAAACGCTCGATTTTACTCACCTTAGCCGTAACGCTTCACAATATACCCGAAGGTCTTGCCGTAGGTGTGGCTTTTGGCAGTGCGGCAATAGGCATTGAGGGCACGTCACTCCAAGGAGCCGTTATGCTCGCACTCGGTATCGGATTGCAAAACTTCCCTGAAGGCGTATGTGTAGCCATGCCACTGCGAAGAGATGGCGCTTCGCGTTTAAAAAGCTTCGTGATCGGGCAGGCTTCGGGCGCTGTAGAGCCGGTCGCCGGAGTTCTAGGCGTTGTGTTTTCTTTGACCATGCGAAGCATTCTGCCGCTTGCATTATCGTTTTCTGCTGGAGCCATGATTGCCGTTGTCTGCTCGGAGTTGATTCCAGAATCCTTTAAAGACAATAAAACCATCGCTTCCTTTGGCATCCTTTTTGGTTTTGCCATTATGATGGTATTGGATGTGGCACTTGGATAATGCGCAAACAGCTCCAAGGAGTTTTCTGGAGCTGTTTAAAAAATTCGTGAAGACGCCAAAAACATTGGGGGAGGATTCATATCTTCGGCGAGAAGTACGGAGACTATTCGCAAGGGATTGTCATGCTTCTATTATATTAATAGAAGCCGTCGTCATTTGCTTTTTCCAGCCCTTTTGTATCTTCTCCTCCAATTCCTTAAGTGTTCGGAGACCGCTAAGCGCATCGTAGGCCGCAACACAGCAAGCCCCTTGTGCGCTCGCTAGCTTTAGTGATTTCTCCAGACCATTTTCTTTAAGAACTGATGCAAGGAATGCTGCAATGCAAGTATCTCCTGCCCCGGCGCCGGAAATAACAGCTTCGGGCACATAACTTAGTTCAAAACCTTCTTTACTGGCCCAAGATTCCAAAGAAAGATTCAATTCTCCACACAATTCCCCGAGTTTATCCGCCGCTGCTGTCCGATAATATATTCCCGCCGCCCCACACTTGACTAAAACAACCTTCGCACCAAGATCTATCGCTTTTTGACCGAGCGGTTCTATATCGCTGATCGATATGATTTCTGTTATATCGCATCCATTCGCCTTCCTCCGCCAGTCCTCATAACACTTTTTATCAATCATATAGCATAGCTCTTCTACGCTGGGCACGAAAAAATCGACGTCAGGGAGGATTTCTTCAAGAATCTTCTCCCATTTAACCTGTCCCGCCTCTGAATCAGGATCGACAGCCGCCATATCAAGCGATACAGCCACACCCATTTCTTTTACCTTATTTAATATTCGTTTTAATTGCGCACCCTGATCTTGATACATTTTCTTCATAAGCGGTGGATATCCGAAATGAAAAAGAGTGGCCTCTTCAATGATGGAAAAATCCAAGTCTTCAAATGAATATGTTTGATTGGCTCCAGGATTGTGCAGAAATATACGGTCGGTTCCAGGAACTGCAAGCACAACAGAATAGGAAGTGTCTGAATCCCCTGAAATAATCACGCCATCCTCTGCCCCATATTTCTCCAGACAGTTTAATACGAAACCGCCAAAAGCATCTTCGCCTATTTTTCCCATCAAGCTGACATCAATTCCCATCAGCTTGAGCGCCAGACCAGTATTGGCAACTGCTCCTCCAGTACTTACATTCACGCCATCCATCTGTATTAGTTTGCCGGGAACCAACACTTCATTTACCTGCCGAATATCTTTTATGGGAAAAATCGGTGTAATATCAATACATATATGCCCAGCCACAACTGCCTTTTTACCTTTTTTCATCCAAAACCCTCCTTTAATGAATCCTCCTACTTGCGTATGCCACTAATTACTTGATTTTACCATGAAATGCGCCCTATTTCTAGCTTTTGTTTGTGATCAAAATCCCCTCCTTTAAGATAATTATTATAAATAATTGTATGGATGAAATCATAGAAAAGAACTCTTAATCATGATATAATGGAAAAATAATGACATATATTCTCGCCGCAATACCGCAGAAAGGAAAAAATCGAATGGAACATTTGAACATACAAAAAGCAACTGAAAGAGACAGGAGTCAGATTGCCAATATCATTTCTGTTTGCTATGAAAAGGAATTTTCCACCTTGATAAAGGATATGGCAAAAGTCGCCTCAGCACTTTCGCCCGGGATACAAATACCACGGTTTTATACCGCCGAGCTAAACGGGGAAATAATCGGAATCACCGCCTGTTCGGACCATACTGGGAGGGCAGTGCATATTGACAGAAAAGCATGCCGGAAATCTCTTGGAATCATAAAAGGAACATTGGTCATTCTATTTTTATCAAACGAGTTCATGCATTCCCTGCCATACCCTAAAGACACAGGTTATATTGAATTTGTCGGTGTGCTACCGACGTATCAGGGGCGTTCGGTCGCAAGGAGGATGATCAACACGATCATTGAAACATCTGAATATCAAAATTTCATTTTGGACGTGACTGACGTCAATATTCCGGCGCAAAAATGTTATCAGAATATCGGATTTCAGGAGTTCAAAAGAACACCTGAAAAAAACGGGAAAACAAAAGGGTTCGATGAACGTATTTTCATGGAATATAAAAAATAGCTGATTGATAGAATTTGACCACAAAAAGAGGGAATATAAACCTATATTTTCCGGGATGTGGGCTCCCGTCATTTTTGCTGCTCCATGCGGCTCTCGACAAACATCTCGAATTGTAGGGCTGCTTCTGCGTATACGTCTTAATGCTATCCCATAATACACCTCACGTTTCTCTATATCAATGGCAATGATTTTTGGTTCAAGCATCGAATCGATTTCATTAAGACAAGTCGCTTTTTATCACTTGCATGACCACACCCCCCGATAGCACCAAAGCGATTTTATAAAAGCATATCATGCAATGCTTCAAATTTCAAGTGTAGACTTAGAATAACAACCATAGACAGCCAACAAAATCTGTATTATAATTATACAATAATGTCAACAGGAATATCGAAGCACACAAGATTATAAGTATTGGAGACGAAAGAAATGACTATTGATAATCAATATATATCAGATGTTGAAGTGATTCTGTCGCACCGGTATGATAACGGAGCCGATCACTTTACCACGCCGGACAAAAGGCTTTTAAAGGGTTCTCCATTCTCGGCCTATAACTGTGCATTAATGCTTCTAGAATTAGGTATGGAAGCTACAGAACCTATACTTCAAGAAATTGCAGATTTGTTTTTTAGTGTTTGGAAAGAAGATGGGCGCTTTAAGCTGTATCCCAACGGTGGCATTCTGCCCTGCCATACAGCGCTTGCAGCATCTTTACTTTGTCATATGGGATATCAATCCGATTACAGGCTACAAAAAACATTTCAATATTTTCTTGAAACACCGTACACAGACGGAGGTTGGCGCTGTCATAAATTCTCCTTTGGGCGTGGTCCAGAAACAGAATATTCCAATCCATTCCCAACACTTGCTGTTTTAGATGCATTTCGGTATAGCCAATATCTTAATACGGAACCGTCGCTTGATAAGGCAGTGGAGTTTTTGCTGGAGCACTGGACAATTAAGAAGCCGATTGGACCCTGCCATTATGGTATCGGTAAACTGTTTATGCAACTAGAATATCCTTTTAGGGAATATAGCCTATTCCAATATGTATATGTTCTTTCATTTTATCATCACGCAAAGGATGATAGCCGTTTTTGGGAAGCTTTTGAAGCATTGCGATCCAAACTTGTGGACGGAATGATTGTTGTAGAACGCATTGTGCCTAAACTGGCAAAGCTCTCCTTCTGCAAAAAAGGAGAGCCTAGCGCATTAGCTACAAAACGTTATCACGAAATACTGAATAATCTTAATAAAATGGAATATTAATGCCCGTCATCCCTTCACGCTCCCCACCACAAGACCTGCTGTAAAGTATTTCTGCAGGAACGGATAAATAATTAACACCGGAATGATTGAAATAAATAACTGCGCCGCCCTCAGATTCTGTCCACTTACTGCCATCTGATCCACAATCGCATCAAGATTTGAGTTCTGCAACACTGTATCCGATGATTCCATGACCGTCTGTAAATATGTCTGCAACGGATAATAAGATGTATTGTTCATATAAATGCGGCCTTCCATCCATGAGTTCCAGTGCTGCATGAAGGAAAATAATGTAATCGTCGCAATACTGGGTTTAGCCAGTGGCAGGAACAGCCTGAATAAAATCGTATGCTGCTTTGCCCCCTCTACAAGTGCCGATTCCTCGATCTCTTTCGGTATTCCACGGAAAAAATTCATCATCAGCACTATATTAAATACATTCACGCCAGTTGGCAGAACAAGCGCCCATACACTGTCTACGAGACCTATGCTCTTTACAAGGAGATACGTAGGAATAAGACCCGCATTAAAAAGCATTACAAATAAAAATAGCCATACATAATACTTCCTTGCTTTGAATGTAAGCTCATCTTTTGACAGTGGATATGCCGCCAGGATAGTAAGGATCAGATTTAATGGAACTCCCACCAGCAATCTCCTTAGGGTAACTCCGAAAGAGGTCCAGAACGCAACATTTTTTATAACAAATCTATATGCTGCCGTAGTAAGTCCGAGCGGCCATAAAGAAACCAGGTTAGAATCAACATATGCTGCTGAACTAAAGGACATCGCCAGCACATGAATAATCGGCAGCACGCAGAGCAATGTCAGAGCCGTAATAAGTATATAGTTAAATATCTGGAAAGCAATCCTGCCTTTTGAATAAAATTCTCTCATGCCATATCCCCCTTAAAACACTTTATATCCGGCAAATTTATCAGCTAGCCAGTTTGAGCCAACTATCAGCACGAGCGAAACAACTGATTTAAAAAAGCCTACCGCTGTTGAGAAGGAATATTGCTGTTGCTGAATGCCTAGCCGGTATACAAGCGTATCAATAATATCACCACTCTCGTATACAGATACGTTATATAAGTTAAATACCTGATCAAACCCAGCATTCAAAACACTTCCGATTCCGAGTATTGTCATCAGCACGATAAACATTGAGATTCCAGGAAGGGTAATATGAATCGTCTGTTTCCACCTTCCCGCTCCATCTATGCTTGCCGCTTCATAAAAAGTCGGGTCAATATTCGTTAGTGCCGCCAAGTAGACAATCGTATTATACCCAAAATTCTTCCATACATCAGATACAACAAGAGTTTTGCGAAAGACACTGTTGTCTCCAAGGAAAAACACACTATTTCCACCTAACGCCTCGATTGCTCGGTTTACAAGTCCTCCATCGGTAGACAACAGATTGATCATGATACTTGCCAATATTACCCATGACAAAAAGTAGGGAAGATAGATCAGTGTCTGCGCAGTCCGTTTGAACCACTTCACACGGATTTCGTTAAGAAGCAGGGCAATAATAATCGGTATAATCAAGTTCGCAATAATTTTTGCACACGCAATAATTAATGTGTTTCGAACCGCTCGCACGGCATCGGCGGTCGCAAAAATCCTGGCAAAATGCTTGAACCCCACCCACTCAGAGCCAGATATCCCGAGTCCTGGCTTGAAGTCTTCAAAGGCTATCTGAAATCCGCTGATCATCGGATAATAATTAAAGATAAGAATAAATAGCAGCGGAATCCAGATCATGGTATGAAACAACACTGTATTAGAATTCATTTTCCTTTTTTTCATGTCTTCGCTCATCCCTTTCCTTACCTATTTCGTAGACTGGAACCATTTATCCGCTTCTTCTGTAATAACCTCTCCGCCTAATGAATTCCACAGCTCTAGAAAATCTGTATAATAGCTTATAGGCTTATTTCCAGAAATAATATCAATAATTGTTTCTTTTGCAAGGGTGTCAAGTGTCGTGGAATATTCTACCATACTGTCAGTCGGAGCCACCCCATACGCCGAATGTAAAAGCTTGCCATTATCAATCATATCAGAAATCGCCTGATACGAGCACTGCTCTGCGCCCCATACAGACCAATAGAATAACCCGCCTTCGAACAATGCCAATTCACCTTCATCCAATTCGTCTCTACGATCTTTATTATCTACATAAACAATCATCGTTTCGAAATCTCTTAAATTCTCAGCATTCAGATGTGAGGTGTCACCAGTTTCTAAAGCTTTCTGGTGCTTTTTAAGCGCATTTAGATTCTTGATCGGATCGGCAAACGCTGCCAAGGCACACTGCCAGCCTGTATAAGTATCATCCTTGCCATTGTATTTTTCATAATCCTCCTGTGAAAGAGCATCCGGCTGCGCAAGATACTGTACTCCAAGATTTATCACCTCAAAAAAAGCTTTTATATATTCTTCATTATCCTGATGCTTGCTGTTTAACGCATAATACTTTGCCGGTACCGCCATATAAAATGCCTGACCCCAGCTATCTTTATCCACACCCGGAAGCGCAACTGCGATAAATTCTGCATCCGACTGCGTCTCCAAGGCATTTTTCCATGGCGTTCCCATCATGTACATTGCCCCAAATGCCATTCCTGCTTTTCCGGAAGAAAGCGCCGAAAAGACTTGTTCTTCACCACTCGTAACGAAATCCTGCGCAAAGTATCCACTACTATACATATCATTAAATATAGTCAGTGCTTCCATAACCTTTTCATCTTCTGCCCCACCGTAAACAGCTTTGCCATCCACTTCGATAAACGGAATATTTCCTTCCTTTGTTCCAAGCGTAGTTCCAAACATCTGGAAAAATCCTTCAACACCACCAGATGCATGGAATACTTCCTTGCCATTTACAACTAGTCCATATGTATCGTCCTGTCCGTTCCCGTCAGGATCTTCTTGTGAAAACATACGAGCGATTTCTACAAATTCTTCGACTGTAGTCGGTTCTGACAAGTCAAGATTATCAAGCCAATCCTTTCTAATCCACAACACCGGAAGTCCGTCGTTGCCACTGGCCGCAGTCGGCAGTGCATACAGTTTTCCTTCTAGCATCGCACTTTCAAGAGCCATCTTGCCATATTCCGTTTCATAATACGCTTTCGTCAGATCAGATGCATATTTGTCAAAATAATCAGTCAGATCGGCAAACACGCCTTGCACCGCATAGTCTTTATAATAAGATGAGCTTATGTCCAAAAAATCAGGATAATCCCCCGACATGATCAGCTGTGCGATTTTTTCATCTTTTTGCGTTTCTTCTACATTATACATTATCTCAAGGTCGATACCACTTTGGGCATATAGCTGTGTCCATGTATTATTCTCTACTGTCTCTCCGCCTTTATACTCAAATGACGTATCGTAGGCATAGCCGATCTTCATCGTCAGGTTCCCGTCACTATCTTCACCTGATGAACTGCCATTCCCTAAATCGTTTCCTCCGGAGCATGCTGCCAGATTAAGCATCATACACCCAATTAATAAAACCACTACTGTTTTGAAAAATTTATTCATCCTAATTCCTCCCTCATTGCCTTCTTGCACATCCTTCGATATGCCTGTGGCGTCATTTGAATTTTTCTGCGAAACACCCGGTTAAAAGCCTGTGGCGACTGATATCCGACAAGATTTGCAATCTTTGCCACCGCATATTCACTTTCTAACAGATAAGCTTTCGCTTTTTCCATCTTCTGTTCCTGAATATAGCTGGATAATTTACAATTTTTATATCTTTTGAAGATTCTGGATAAATAAGTCGCATTATAATGAAATATCTTAGCGATCTGATTAATATTTAAATCATTGCTCAAATTGTCCAGAATGTAGCTACAAATACTCTCAATCAAATTTTCTTCGGACTGAACACCGTCCGCCTTTTCTATCTCCAGATTATCTATAACTACCTGAGCCTGCTCTATTTTCTTTTCGCTAATACCGTTGATTACTTGTTCAATTATCTTTTTGATTGTTTTTACATCTTCGGTTTTCACAATATATTTAATGGCTTTTAACTGGTTTGCCTTATAAATATAATCAAATTCCCGATGTACAGATAAAAATATGACTTCTGTTTTCCGGCTGCATTTTGCAATATACTCTAATATCGAAAACCCATCAGTCACCGGCATAACGATATCTGATATGACCAGATCAAAGGTCACCTCTTTGATTCGCTGCAATGCCTTTGAACCAGAATAATACACCTCCGTCTTTACCTGATTCCTCATGATCTCATCAACAAGTCCTGAGACATAATCGGCAATTTCCCGCTCATCATCCACTACTAATATTCTCATACGCTAACCCGCTTTCTATAGTCCAGTTCCAGAATTAAATTGTCTCTTGTCATTTTTAGATCGCTGGAGACTAAAAAGATACCACACTAACCCGATAGCGTGATACCTCCTGTTATATCTACATTTCATACCAAGGGCAATGCATGTCCTTGTCCTCGAAATCACTAAGCTTCCATTCTTCCTGCCACATAATGTAAGGTTTATCTCCATGGAAGTATATCGGCAGCCAGATATATCCAGCCTCAGATGTATCAGCCCTGAGTTCTCCGTTAATTTCTACAGTCTTTGCCATCCATCTGTCCCCTACTGCAATATATAGATCTTTAAACGGATGCTTAAAGATGGAACAAAATTGACAGTCAAAGCTAGTTTCTTTGATGTCATCTAAACACACTTCCCTCAGGTCTTCATAAGGTCCGTGAATCATCCTGCCAGCAGCCGCACGGGAAGGATTAGGCATATAGCCTGTTGTTCCTGATGAAATTATATAATAATGGTTCTTTCTGACACAAAAAGCCGGCGCCTCCCTTGCAAACGGCGGTCCATCTTCTGGAAGATGACTGGAATAATTACCGGTCACATCAAGATAGTCTTCTGTCAAATCTGCAATTATGACCTCAGTATGTACCCGATCTGCGATAAAATACCCTTTCCCATCTCTTGGGTCGACATATACATCAAAATCACCGGTCTGCATTCCTAACGGATGGAATGTGCGCACCATCTTAAATGGCTTCGTAATATCATCAGAGACCGCAATCCCCATATATTGAACGCTCCAATTTTCCGGCTCTTTAGCTGTTCCTGCAAATTTCACCCACATGACAAACTGCTTATTCTTCTTATTGTAAATAATATGCGGCCTATCCATTATGCGCAAAGGATGCATCGGGTCTGACTTATCCTCGGAAGGCGCAAAGACGATTCCCTCATCTGTCCAGTTATATAAATCTTTTGATGAGTAAAGACGTACACCGTAATGCCAGATACCATTATCCGGTCTGGTTTTCTCCTTATTCTCTCCACACCAGTAGAAGATGCCTTCATGGAAGATAATATTTCCACCATGCGCTTGGATGAGATTACCGTTTGTATCATACCACGGCTGTCCGGGTTTAAATGAATTATACATATTTTATGCTCCTTTCTCATGTTTTGGGGGGCTGGTCTTTTGACCCTGATGTTGGGAGTCATTATACCACATATTTGGAAATATATGGTATAATTTAATGTAAATATTTCCTTTTATCTGAGTCCGTCAGCTGCTTTTATAGAATCAATGCGGATGTTTCTGTCTCTGAATACTATATACAAATCATGTGAGCCTTCAATAGTGTCAAAGCTGTCTGTTGTAAAGGCTGCATATCCCAACTCTGTTACTTGTAATGTCTCATCATTGCCCAAATCATAAACATTCGTATCTGTTGCTGCAAATGTAACACTTGTGAGTGCCCGGCTGCCAATCTCATCGATGTAAAAATCAATTGTGGAGCTGTCATTGGTTGATGCTGCGACCACCTCAAATGCTGCCGTGTTATCCAGTTTCACATTTGGCATAATGACGTAGTCGCCATCTTCCACAGATTGGACTGCAAAATATCTGCCTGCAAACTGCGCCGTTCTCCCTTTCGACACTTCAATCCCTCTTGTTCCCATGCTGGCATAACTGCTTTCCCACACATTTATTTCACTGGTCAAATCGATTTCACCGATTTCCTCACCAATAACCCAAACTTCCTGTTCCCATACAATATCATTGGATGATTTACCAACCATCAGCTTATATGTGCCCTGCTCAACAATGAATTCCTGGCGTGTTACATCAAACTTCTCTAAGTCTTCCGGATAAATTTCAATTGTAACCCACACCGACTCACCTGCCGCTATGACCTCGGTCTTTTCAAACCCCACTAACTGCCTTTTAGGTACATAAGCGCCATATTCCGAATTAAGCATCGCCGCATATATCTGTACAACCTCTTTTCCATCGATGCTCCCTGAATTCGTAACGGCTAAAGTTACAATCAGATGATCTAAAGCCTCCTGCTGCCTCGTAAACGTTATATCTGAATATTCAAATGACGTATATGATAAGCCATATCCAAAGTGATATGTCGCATCTTCCGGATTATTATACAGATATGTAAGCCCTAATTGCTGCGGATCAGCATTTTTCATATAAACAGTGAAGTGCGGGTCAACTTCTTCTGCTTCTCTTAGCTCATCAGTAAGCTTTGGCAGAGTAGACATATCTTTTAGCCAGGTGGCAGTCAGTCTTCCCGACGGAACACAATCCCCATATAGTATCTGCGCCAATGCATAAGAATCGTACTGCCCGGCAAAAGAGCTGTATAGTATCGCAGCAATATTCTCATCATTATGTAATTCTTCCATAGCCAGCGGAAAGTTCGTAAGCACAACCACAATTGTTTTGCCTGGAAACTGTGACGCAACATGATGAGCCATTGTAAGCTGAGTCGCTCCGAAATATATATTCGCTCTGTCATCAAACTCGCTCGCACTCGGATACGGATTACTTCCGATTATGATAACAGCATACTCATTCTCATACACATAATCAGCAGCATCTCCTCCCGCTTCTGATACTACCTCCTCTTCAAAAAGGGCAGCCGCCGTATAGCTGACGGTCACATCTGAACCGAGAACCACTGCTTTAGTCTCATTGTCCACTGTAAGATAATTCCCCATCTGGGAATACCGCTGGTAAAAAGGCATCGCCGCCGCCTTATCGGGGATCACAGTAGGAAATACCCCATGGCGGATCAACACCTGCCCCTCATCTGTATACTCATATGTCAAAAATGTGGACACAAAAGAGGGACTGTTTTCTCCCATTTCAACTGTAGCATCATTGACCTTGAGAATCTGTTCGCCATCTTCTGTCGCCAGACTGTAGGCATCCTGCCCCCAGTCATAAATCAGAAACACCGCTGCGGCATCTGCTGATTCTGCCGTAGCAGTAATTGTTCCATCACTTGTTATCACCAGATATTTTCCTGCGGATGAAGACTTTAATCTGACACGTCTGCCTGATAATTTCGGCACATCATTAATGGTTCCAACATCCATAACATATTCTTTAATGGCTTTCACCGGAGTATAATCCGCCCCCGTATATTCAATGCCGTCCGGAACATCTACTGTATATCCAGCCTGCACCCGGAATCCTGCGTTAATACCACTCACAAGTATTGTCGAATCCTTGGCAATTGGCAATACATCCCCTTCATTTTTAAGCAGTACAAAACTCTCCCTAGCAGCTTCAAGCGCAATCGTCTGATGGCCTTCATCACTTGATGTGACGGGGTTTTTATCCATTGCATAATCTAAATAGGGATATCCATTCTGATTAAAATATCCTGAGCGCACCCATATCTCTATCTGCGCTCTGATATGGTTATTAAGATCACGCCTTGTAAGTCCGAATAGATTTTCATCAACTACATCAACAAAATCCTGAATGGATACCGAATCTTCACTTAAATTCAGGCAGAAGCTCCCTGCTTTTATCATCATTGCAGCGATTTGCTTTCCGGTAATTGCATACGATTTGTCATATCCATTCCCTAGGGCTGACAAAGTATTCGCATCACCGTTAAAGTCTGAATTATTAAATGGTGTATACTTATAAAGCTTCGCCATTTCCTTTATATATGGGGAGTATGCGTTTGGCACCCCATTTATGGCGGCGAATGAGGTCATCGCACCTCCCACATGATTGTTTTTAAACATTCGCGAAAATGCTTTCAGTTGATATTCATAAAGAGAACGATTATTTATATAATTCGTCTCATCTGTACGATCCCATTCACACGAATAAGTTGTATAATGCTTTGTTCCAAGATGTGCCAGAATATAAAAATCATCATCTCCCTGACAGCCATTTGCCATTTTGTCAGACATCTGACTTGACAGGAACGGATCTTCAGATAGCCCCTCATATATACGTCCGGTCAGCGGAATAATACGCATGTCATTCAGTGCGCCATAAATCAAAGAATTCGGATCATCAGAAGCGATCGTCGCCTTTCGCTCAGCCCCAATCACCGCCCCGACCTGCTTTGCCAAATCTGTATTCCATGTCTGCCCGATCGTAACACTCGTCGGAAAGTCCGTATCTATTCCTGCAATTGCATCTGTCGCCACATATACTGATCCCGGTGGCAACAAATAGCCTGATGCCGTTACAATACCGTCTTCTGCTTTGTTATTTACCGCATAATACCCCAGCTCTCCTAAAGTCATATCCGCAAGTATCATATCCACAAAGTCGTCTAAATCTTCAGGGTTTCCTGAGAATTGCGGAATATATCCTGTGATTACTTTTTTATTGATGCTTCCCATAAAGACTATCTCCTATATTCCCTTAATCCAATCAATTCTGATATCTGCTGCGCTGAATTTCAAATAAAGATCTACTGTTTCATCTAATGTGGTATCCAGCGCCTGACTTACCGTCGTATAATCCATTTCTGTTACCGGCGCACTCTCATCATCGTACAAATAATACGTTCTTGTTCCAGTTGCGGCAAATGTAAGCGTTGCCAGAAGCTCCCCATTGGTTCCGTTTATATATATTTCGATAGTAGACTCGGCATTCGCCGAAGCGACTGACAGTTCTAGCGTAGAAATTCCTCTTAAATCAACCTGTGGAATGGCCACGAAGTCACCTGCCTGTCTGGATACGACTGCAAAATAATTGCCTTCTCTGAATGCTGTCCGTCTCTTGGAAATCTCCTCTGCCAAAGTCCCACTTGATGCAAACACTCTTTCCCATACATTGACAGACTCTGTAATTTCAAGCGTTCCAAGCTCGGTTCCGCTGACTGCAATAGTTTCCGTATGGGCAAGCTGTTCGGAAGATGAGCCAACCATAATGTTATAATTTCCCACCTCGATAAAATACTCCTGGGTCACGACATTCCATTTCTTTAGCACATCTGTCGAGATAGCAATCGTAACCTCCTGGCTCTCCCCGCCTAGGATTTCATCTGTTTTTTCAAATGCAATCAGCTGCTTCGCCGGCACATAGCTTCCGTATCCAGATGAATCTTGGGCTGCATACACCTGTACTATTTCTCTTCCGATATAGCTGCCGGTATTACTCACAGTCAGATTGACCGTTATCACAGTATCACTTGCCATCGTTACTGATATGTTTTCATATTCAAACGTCGCATAAGATAATCCATATCCAAACCCATATAATGTATTCTCGGAATCATTATACATGTAAGTCATCTTGTAGTCTGCCGGATCTGCTACTTTCATATCTACCGTAAAGTTCGGATCAATAGACGAATTATCAAGCAGCTGAGGTAGTTTGGACTTATCTTTTAGCCAAGATGCTGTCAGCTTTGCAGACGGCACGCTGTCTCCGAATAAAGTCTTGGCCAGCGCATAAGAATCATACTGCCCAGCATAAGCCATATATACAATCGCTCCGACATCATCATTATTCTGAATCCTGTCAAGATTCAATGACTCATCTGCCTTCACCACAACAACTGTCTTTCCTTTAAAAGCAGCTGCGACATTTTCTACTAATTTAATCTGATTCTCACCAAGCATAAGATTTGGCCGGTCTGTCATCTCACTCGCATAAATATGTGAATCTATTCCTATAAATAAGACGGCATAATCATTATCAGAGACATAGGCCTCCACTAAAGCACCTGCTTCGGAAATAGTTTCAACTGCAAAGAATGATGCCTCATCCGGACCATCTTCTGTTGAATTACCAAGATAAAGCTTCATATCATCTGCATTAACGGACAGATAATTGCCCGCTTCCAGATATGATTCATAGAAATCAATTCCGCTGACAAGCTGCTGCCATACTTCACTCTCAACTGCCCCATAACGGAAGCATTTATGTCCATCTACATCTTCATAACTCCATATTCTAGGCAGCACAGAAATATCCTTGCTTTCCATCTCCACATTAGGGATAGGGATACCATTTTGCTGATAATATATAAAATTCTCAGGAGTCAGCCGCTCGGCATCATTAGAGAGAAACTGATCCGAAGACAGATTAAGAAAACTGTATGCGAGCCTTCCCCAGTCATATAGCTGGAACTCAGCCGCCGCTTCTTGCGATTCGGCATCAGCGGACAATGTTTTATCATCATTCGTCCTGACATATTTCCCGGAAGAATCGGACTTGATCCTAATAATATCGCCAGCTATCCAAGGAACATAGTTCACTCTTCCACTTTCATTTTCAAGCAGATTTTCAAGTGCCGCAACCGGCGTAATTCCGGCATTCTCGATATTATTTGGTGTTGCCGTAGAATACCAGGTCTGTACACGGCTATCGGCTAACATCCCCGATACCAGAATTGCTTTATCCTTACTAAGCGGCAACAGATTATTCTCATTTTTCAGCAGCACAATCCCATCCTCAGCTGCCTTAAGCGCGGTCTCCTGATGGGCATCATTACTGGATGTCATCGGACTTTCATCAGCTGCCAGATCTGCATAAGGATATTCACTCTGGTTAAAATAACCGCTGCGCACCCAGATTTCTATCTGCGGGCGGACATACGCTTCAAGATCAGAACGTGTCAGTCCGAATAGCCCTTTATTAACTGCATTTAAGTAATCCTCCTGGGTTATCAATGTGGGATCATAGTTATTTGCATAGACTGACGCCTTAATCAGCAGAGCTGCTGCCACTTCACTTGATGGTGCATAGGTCATATCATATCCATTTCCCAATGTATCGAGCAGATCTGAATCGCCTTGCAAATCGCAGAAATTAAATAATGCATAATCATACTGATCTGCTATATCTTTTGTGAGTGGCGATATACAATTAGGTATTCCATTTGTACTTCCGAATGCCGACATATAGCCTTGCACATTCCCGCTTTTCACTGCTTTAGTAAAAGCCGGAAGCTGATAATCATAGAGCGATCTGACATTTATATAGTTAGATGAAGTCTTTCTGTTCCACTCAGAATTATAACCAATATAGTGCTTTGTATCGACATTCGCTTTTAAATAAAAATCATCATCACCTTTAATACCTGAGGCCGTCGCATCTGCCATCGTACCCGCCTGAAATGCATCTTCGCTATATTCTTCATAATATCTTCCATTTAATGGATTCGGTCTGATATCTGACATCGCCGAAAAAATCAGTGTATTAGGAACATCTGCATTTACTGTCCCGCGCCGCTCGTTTCCAATTACTTCGCCAACCCTTTTGGCCAGTTCTTTGTCCCAAGATTGACCGATATGTATTGGCATGGGGAAATCTGTATCTACTCCAGCAACGCCATCTACACCTCCCTCAGGGGTGGCCGGAAGGATGTATCCTGACTCTGTCACTACACTTTCTGTTGCAAACTTATTGTTAGCATAATATGTAAGGTTGTCCAGTGACATATCCGTTAATATCATATCAACAAAACGATCAAGATCTTCCGGATTACCTGAAAATTCGGGAATATTATTCCTCATAATGACTCCTCCTGTTATAAAGTATCACCTTATCTGTTTTTATAACTCAATTTAAATTCCGTTATGCCATTAATAATAACATACATCAATATATGGATAAATTATCCATTCTCGACATTTGTTGCATATTCCGACTTTTTCCAAAGCGCTTCATCATTTTGATAAATCAACTCACTTTATTGACATTTCAATTGTTTATAAAGATAATAATTGTGGAGAAAAAATTGAGACGTTTTCAGAGAAATGTGCATCTAATATATAGAGACATAAGAAAACATGTTATTGTCTTACAAAACAGAAAGGGAATCTGTGCTTATCAGCTGCATTAGCGTAGTCCTCCTATTTTATATAACTCGTAAAAATGATGCGTAGGCCCATTGCCTTTACCGATCGATAATGAGTGCCTGATCGCCGTAGTAACATACTCCTTTGCCCTACCTACAGCTTCCCTCGTACTAAAACCCAAAGCAAGATTGGCGGCAATAGCGGACGAATACGTGCATCCAGTGCCATGCGTGTTCTTTGTATCAATCCGTTTAGCATGGAACCGGTGGAATTCATTGCCGTCATACAGAAGGTCCGTTGCATCGCCAACGGCGTGCCCACCTTTAACGAGAACGTTTTTGCAGCCCATCTGATAAATTATAACCGCTGCCCTTTCCATATCACGGTCATTAGCAATTTTCAACCCGGCGATCTTTTCCGCTTCGGGGATATTAGGCGTTAAAACACCGGCTAATGGAATAATTGTTTTAATCAATGTGTCGATAGCATCCGGATTCATAAGTGGGCAGCTGTTTTTTGCATATATTACGGGATCGATGACAACATGCTGGGGAACATATTGCTTCATTTTCATTGCGACTGCTTCCATACAGTCAGTCTGTGAAAGCATCCCGATTTTTACGGCATCTACCTCTATATCCTCAAAAACAGCGTCTATCTGTTTTGCGATCATGTCCGGTGTGACATCCTGTATGTCAATGACGCGACTGGTGTTCTCGGCCACTACTGAAACGATGACGCTCATTCCGTAAACCCCATGAGCAGAAAAGGTTTTTAAGTCAGCCTGGATCCCTGCGCCTCCACTGCAATCCGAGCCGGCAATGCTTAATACTTTTTTCATTAAAATATTCCTCCTTTATTTGACTGATTTCTTTAATCTAAAAAAAGTGCTTTCCTGCTTCTGGAAAACACTCAATCATATACACCTTGTAGATGATTCGCTTCCCTACGCCGGTATTAACCAACAGGTTCAAAGGGTCAGGCTCTAACCTTCTCAACTACGAATAGTCCCCCCGTAAACAATCAATATTTAATTAATGAACATCAATCCTGTGCTAAAATGCACTGTTGCGTGCTTTATAGTGAGGCAAAGCCACGCTTTCATAATATTTCTTACCTTTGGGATTTATCGTTTCCCATGCATGTGTATATGAGTCTGGCAAATCTGGAATCCAATATTCTTGAGGAACATGCACTTGTTTACGAGTGGCTGCATTCCAAGAAATATCGGATTGTATCATGCCCTCACCCTCATGAAACTGCCGCTTCGCAATTGTCTTTCCATCTGCATCAATCATCTGTGTTGCTCCAACAAGCCGGCGTGTTTGTAATTTGTCATGATCAGGAAAATTGTAAGCCACTATTTCCCCGCAATGGTTCGCATGAACAACAGGCACTTGCAACAATTTTGCGAATATGACGGGCGTTTCTAAAGCCAGCTTCTGATTGTATTGCCTAAGAGGTTCTCTCTCCGGCCGGGCATCCATAGGAATATCCCACCAACAGGAACCGGCCAGGACAATATCAACTTTCCCAGACAATCGTTTTACCGTGTCATAGCGAATCATTTCCCAGCATAAAGCTACGCCGATGTTTCCAATAGGCGTGTTTAAAACATGATTTTCATCACCATTGGTATAATAACAATTTTCAAACTGTGTTGGAATGTCCTTTTTATGTGCAAAAACTTCTCCGTTCGGGAATACGAGCTCAAACAGGTTATAAGCGTTATGACCGTCAAACATCAGATAAGAGCCTCCAATGATGACCTGGTACTCGCTTGACAGCTGTTGTAAAATGCCTTGCACTTGATGATTTTGTATGGCAACAGCTAACATCTTCGGTGAAAATCCTATGGCAGAGGTGAAAAATTCAGGAAACAAAACTAACTCTGAGCCATTCATTGCCGCTTGCTTAACGTATTCTTTTACTTTTACTAAATTGGCTTCAACATTAGCAAAGACAGCGTTTAATTGAATTGCCGCTATTTTCAAAAGCTCACCTCACAGTATACAAATCTCGTTACCGTCTTTTCAATAAAAAGGGTATTCTCCCATTTAAGTATAAGGAAAACACCCGATCAAACACAAAACTTGTAGATGATTCGCTTCCCTACGCTGGTCTTAACCAACAGGTTCAATGGGTCAGGTTTTACCTTCTCAACTCCGAAGAGTCCCCCCGCATGTGCTTATAATACCATATCAGATATAGGAATGCAATTGTTTTTCTTAAGCTTAGGTCAGAGTTTTTTCTGAAAAATCTGGGTGTCAAAATCAGTAAGCTAATACTTCACAGCCGTCATTTGTAACAAGTACCATGCTTTCCCATTGTGCAGATGATCTTCTATCCGATGTATAAACTGTCCAATTATTTCTTTTATCTGTAAAAATCTTTGCTGATCCCATATTTATCATTGGCTCAATTGTAAATATCAGTCCTGGCACTAACAGCATACCCGTTCCTGCCTTAGCCACATAGCTTACCCAAGGGTCTTCATGAAACCGCAATCCAATACCATGACCGCCGATCTCTCTTACAACTGAGTAACCATTCTTTTTCGCATGGTCATTTACCACCTGTCCAATATCACCAAGAACAGTCCATGGACGCACTTGTTGTATCCCAACTTCCATACACTCTTTAGCTACTTTTACAAGTCGCCGCTTTTCTTTTGAAACATCACCAATACGAAACATACGGGAGGAATCGGAAAAAAATCCATTGTATATAGTGGACACATCAACATTAACAATATCTCCATTACGCAAAGTTTCATAGCAAGATGGGATTCCATGGCATACCACATTATTGATTGACGTACAAACGCTTTTGGGATAACCGTTATAATTAAGCGGAGCAGGAATGCCCCCAAGCGACTTTGTCTTACTGAAGGTAAGACGGTCTATTTCTTCTGTGCTGATACCCTCAACGATATGACCGCTTATGTAGTCGAGAATTTCTATATTGATTTTGCCACTTTCCCGAATCCCCTCTATTTGTGATTTTGTTTTAAGTAAGGTGTGTGTTGGCGTTACATAACCTTCATCATTTCTCCCGATCTTACCTGTCATAATATGCTCCTTAGATATAGATTGAGAGTGGACAAACTGCTATAATCCGTAGTATCGTTTTCTATATTGAGTGGGTGTACACTCATACGCTTTTACGAACGCTCTTGATAAAGACTCCGATGAAGAATAGCCACATTCAAATGCTATATCAATTATCTTATCATCAGAAGACACAAGCAGACGAACAGCCGCCTCAAGTCTACATTTAGCCACATATTGCTTATAGGTGATACCGACATGCTCACGAAACTTAGCCGAGCAATAATAATGAGAGTATCCCACATGAGATGACATACTCTCTAGCGTAGGATTTTCCATTGCGTTAAATATCAGAGCCATTATACAAAAGCCGTTTTATCTTTCTTGTTATACCCCGCTCTTTCCCTTACAACTGTTTTTTTCTGAATATCAAAACTGCTGATACAATAAAAAACAACGAAAGGATACTGGCAATCCATATACAATAATAAAGAGACGATGCCTCTACCGTATCAGTTATCAAATCCATGTTTTTTGAGGCAAGAGAAAGCGGATTATATTTATATGCAGCAGGTATTATATTGCAAAGCATACAGATAACTACCCCGACTCCGGTTATGAGCAAGCATCCATAATTGTTTTGAGCGAGCGTAGCCGAGAACATTAGCAATGCCAGCAGGAATATTCCAAATAGCCATAGGCAAAAAACCGAAAATAATAAATTTACTATTTCGTCGCTTGGAAAAAGATATATCGTGTATCCCCAAGTCACAAGAAATGAAATAATAATACTCGTTGTCCAAATCAGCGACATGCAAGTGTATTTAGAAAGGATGACTGCCCCGCGCGATAATCCTTTTGTCAGCATATTGATCAAAGTTCCTTTCGACAATTCTGTTCCCAATATGCCACTGAAGACAACCACCATCATGATTAGGCCCATCTGAGAAATATTTTTGAAAAACTGCGTCCAAGAGTCAAATGCGGTCGGCTCGGCAAGGGTGATGGTCATCCCCTCCGGCATAAGCGCATTAAGAATGTCAGGTGTCATCTTAGCTGTGAGTGGATTCATTATCCCGAAAACCAAAAACACTAACAGCATAATAAGCATTTTATATGTTCGTATATTTTCAAGAAACTCTTTTTTAAGAAAGGCAATATAATTATTCATTTCGACCTACCACCTCCGTAAATAAGCTTTCTAATGTCGGCTCCATTACCTCAAACTTTACCGGCAAAATTTGCCGTTTAGCCAATAGATTAATCAGAAAATGACCTCCGGCTTTTGTATCTGCAACGGTGATGGTCAATGTATTTTCATTATGTGATAGATTTATCGACGGCTGCTTTAATTCTTCACAATCAGCAAAAAGAGAGAGTTCATCACTATTCGCAAACTCTATGACAAAACCATTATGCCTATGGCGCTCCTTTATATCTGCAAGTGTACCGCATAAAGCCAGCTTTCCCTGATGCAGAACCGCAACGCGATCACATACCCTTTCCACATCTGATAGGATATGGGTAGAAAACACAACGGTTGTTTTTCCCTTAATCGTAAGCAGGATATCAAGGATTTCCTTTCTGCCAATCGGATCAAGTGCTGATGTCGGTTCGTCACAAATCAACAGCTTGGGCTCATTTAACAATGCCTGAGCTATTCCAAGGCGTTGCTTCATACCGCGTGAAAAACTGTTTATTCTTCGTTTTTCATCTTCAAGCCCCACAAGTGAAAGTAGTTCCTCTCCTTTTGTTTTAATCTGAGCTCTAGATAAGCCGGTAATTTCCCCGCATAACTTCAGGTATTCCATCGGGTTCATGTATCCATAAAATTCAGGAACATCAGGAAGGTATCCTACGTTACGGTTTGTTTTCGTTTCACCATAAGATACTTTCTCACCACATACGGTTACGTTGCCGCTGGTAGCTGTCAATAATCCAAGCACAATTTTCATTGTCGTCGTTTTACCTGCGCCATTTTTCCCTACGAAACCAAATATAGAATGTTCGGGAACCTCCATGTCCAATCCATCTAATACCATATGGCTTCCAAAACTTTTATAAAGCTGTTTAATTTCCAAGATGCTCATTATTCTTCTCCTCTGCCAAGCACAAAATATAAGATGGGACCAATAAACTGAAACAGACATACAACTATGATCCACATTATCTTATTTCCAAAACGGTAATGGGGGTGTTTGAAGATTTGAACAAGCGCAATAGCTGCAAAAACTATCTGCGCAAGAATAAGCGGAACAAGAAAGGGTAAGTATTCCCACAATAACTCCATATTAACATCCTCCTTTTTGGTAAAACTCTCTTGTTAATTACATTTTACCGAAAGACAGAGAAATAAACAATCGATTTGCGGTTGATTTAAGTTGAATAAATCAACCCCTGGGAAACAAAACCATTAACCTGCAATACCCGTATCACTAGAGGTTTTTGCTAGTTTATTATTGTCAGCATTTTCTGAATGTCCTCGGCAGCCATCTCTACCTTTGATTTTTCAATAAGAATATTGCCGCCGGTCATTATATAAGATGGGAAAACTCTTTTATCCTCGTAAAATAATTCGCTGTTTCGCAATTTATAGGTTGAAATCGATGGTACGGCATTTTTCTTCGTTTTCGCTTTGGTAATCATGTTAAAAGCCTTTTTTGCCACATCACCCATCAACATAATAACCTTTAGATTTGGGAATAAGCCAATTTCGTGCTCTAGTACAGGCACACATTTTTCAATCAGTTCTCTTGAAATCGTAGTATCCGTTTTCGGCACTTTTACCGCATTAGTGATATAAATACCCGCTGCAATTATATCATCTATGGAATCGGCCCTAAAACCGGCTTTTTCAAATAAAGGCAACGTCGTCGTTAAGTAATCTGGAGGGGTATTGGCACCATAAAAATCATCAGCCGGATTATTCGGCACGACTTCGTTAATCATGATTGCCCTTATCTTTTCAGTGTCAAGAGTTATGTCCGGCAAACGCATTTCTAAACTAAACGGATCCTCAAATTTTGTAAGTGCTTCTCTCATGTTCAATTTCATGAATTTTATCGTCCTTTCTTAACTTATCTGTGGTATTATTGTAATCACAGACACTTGTTCTGTCAAGTAAAAGGAACGGCTTGCCTGAAGATCATTATAAAAACAGCAATGAGTGTGAAATATTAAAGTCTCATGGCATGTTATGATGTTGGAAGATCCCTATTTGGTCTCTTCCGCTTCCGCTTCTGCTTTTGTCTTTTGTAGCGTTCCCCAGGGGTGGTTGGGCGGCGCATAGATAGAATACAGCTTTAGCGGTTTGTTCCCCGTATTTGTTACATTATGCCATGTACCGGCCGGTACAAAAATGGCGAAATCATCATATACTGGCTGCTTGAAATACAAACAGTCTTTATTTTTTCCCATTTGAACCAAGCCCTGACCGTCCTCAATGCGCAGGAATTGATCAACATTTGGATGAATCTCCAGACCAATATCCTCACCGACAGGAATACTCATCAAGGTCAGCTGCAAATGATTTCCCGTCCATAAAGCTGTACGGAATGTATTGTTGTGCAATGTTGCCTTCCGGATATCCACAACAAACGGATTCGGGCCGTAATCCGATATTACGGCAGGAGGATACAGCTGTTGCGGCGAATACGTATTATTTCTCCGCATGTCATAATAATTATTATACAAGCGACTCACAACTCCATTTCATTACTTTATAAACACCATATGAGAAATTGTTTTTAATGTTACAATTCACTCATTTAAAGGTTCTCCCGAATAAAGCAAATAATTCTATCTTTACAAACCTTTAAATATGTGTTACCGTATTATCAAGCTACTATTTTGCACTGCACGGAAGCTACAGTACAAACTGAGCAGGCAATGGACTTTCGGGTTCATAGGGCCGGGCCGCGATCATGCGGCAGCAGATGAGTGATACACACATCTGTGGGACAGTAATATGTTCCACAGATGTGTTTTTTTATACATCGGAACATATACTGGGTTAGTAAGGTGCCATAGAGCTATCTTAGAAGAAGCCAAAAGGCAATAAATGGAGGTAGTCCTTATGACAAACAGAAAAATCAAAGCCGATGGGTTAACGACCGCTGAAGCGAAATCTCTTCAACTAAAACATGGTAAGAATGAACTTTCTCCGCAAAAAAAGAGAAGCTTCGCAAGAAAGACGCTGAATATCGTATGCGAGCCGATGTTCATGCTATTAATTATCGCCGCAATTATTTACTTTATCCTTGGTGAGCCGCGTGACGGGTTGATTATGCTTGTCTTTGTCATCGGCATCATTAGCATTGACGTCATTCAGGAATGGAAAACAGACAAGACGCTGAACGTTTTGAAGGACTTATCTGCACCGCACATCAATGTCCTGCGTGATGGAAAAGAAATACAGATTGCCAGTGCCGACCTTGTTCCCAGTGATATTATGATGATTCACGAGGGCGTTAAAATCCCGGCAGATGGTATTGTGGTCAGATGTAATGATTTATGTGTTGATGAATCCTCACTAACCGGTGAAGCTGAGGGCGTGTGGAAGATTCCGACTGCGGACGCCGAAGAGTCGGCAGACTATTGGCGCAGGGATTACTGCTATGCGGGAACGCTTGTCACGCAAGGTTCCGGCACGATATATGTTGATAAAATCGGTGCCGCTACCGAATATGGCAAAATAGGAACTAACGTAGCCGAAGCACCGGACGAAGACACTCCGCTTCAAAAACAAACCAGTAGCCTTGTCAAGCTGTGCGCCGGTATTGCCGCTGTTTTGTTCGTGCTTGTGGGCGTGGTGACATGGTTTAATATTCCCGACCATGCTTTTGGGGATCGTCTTATTGAAAGTATCCTGTCCGGCATCACGCTGGCTATGGCTATGATACCCGAAGAATTTCCGGTCATCTTAACAGTATTCCTTTCAATGGGTGCATGGCGGTTGGCAAAAAAGCAATCTCTTGTTCGTAGACTGCCGTCCGTTGAAACACTTGGAGCGGTATCAGTTTTATGTGTTGATAAAACCGGCACTATCACTATGAATCAAATGACCGTTCAAAGGACATGGGCAGTTGACGGCGATGAACACCAGCTTTGCGAAACGATGGGGCTTGGTTGCGAAACGGATGCCTATGATCCGATGGAAAAAGCCATGCTTGCCCATTGCGATAAACTCGGTATTTCACCGGAGCATTTATTTGGCGGTGAGCTTGTTAGTGAATACGCTTTTACGAACGAAACGAAAATGATGGGGCATGTCTGGAGTAGAAATGGAGCACTTATCATAGCTGCAAAAGGCTCACCCGAAAGCATTGTAACGATATGCAACCTTTCAGAAAAAGAACAAGAAGTCATCCAACATAAGATTACCGAGTTTTCAAAAGAAGGCTTGCGTGTAATCGCCATTGCCGCCGCAAACCCAAAGAGCGAGTCAGATATTCCAGCAAGCCTGACTAATTGCGCTTTAACCTTTTACGGGCTCATAGGACTTGCCGACCCGCCGAGGGAATCCGTTAAAAACGACATCGCCGTCTGCAACAAAGCGGGTATTCGGGTTGTTATGATAACTGGCGATAATGGCATAACAGCTGCTTCGATCGCAAAGAAAATCGGCATGAAGAATTGCGACAATATCATCACGGGGGATATGCTTGAAAGTATGCCTGATGAAGAACTTCGTGAGAAAATCAAGACTACCAGCATCTTCTCTCGCGTTATACCTGAACATAAAATGCGTATTGTCAAGGCATTTAAAGATAATGGAGAGATTGTGGCCATGACAGGTGATGGCGTCAATGATGCGCCTGCGTTAAAATATGCCGACATCGGTATTGCAATGGGCAAACGTGGCAGCGAAGTATCCCGTGAGGCGGCAGACCTTATTCTTATGGATGACAATTTCTCTACCATTGTCGATACGATAAAGGATGGGCGCAGGATTTACGACAACATCCGTAAAGCGGTTGGATACGTCTTTACCATCCATATTCCGATAGCTTTTACGTCTTTACTTGCGCCGATGATGGGAATTTCCCCCACATGCCTGATGCTGCTGCCTCTACACGTTGTTTTGCTGGAATTGATTATCGACCCGACATGCTCTATTGTTCTGGAACGACAGCCGGCAGAAACAGACATTATGGATCGTGATCCGCGCAACCCAAAAGAAAAGCTGCTAAACGCCAAGACACTATTTAAAAGTATTCTTCAGGGTTTGACAATTTTTGCAGCTTCTTTCGGCACATATTACTATATGCTGGCTCAAAATGCGGATAACGCACCTGTAGCCAGGACTATGGGGCTTGCTATTGTCATGCTTGCTAATCTGCTTTTAGTGCAGGTCAACAGCTCTGACACGGATAGCGTTATCGTTTCGTTTAAACGTCTGGCAAAAGACAAAGTCATGTGGGCAGTGAACATATTTACTTTGTTGGGTTTGGGAGTTATTCTTTACACTCCGCTAGGCAGTTTCCTAAAGCTTGCGCCGCTCTCACTGGGACAATTCTTTACCGTTCTTGGATTCGCGATCATATCTGTTTTATGGTACGAAATAGTAAAGCTGGTAAAAAGGGCTTCATGATCTTGATTAGCTGAAACGTTACTTCTCACTGACCGAATATCTCTTTAGACTGTTTCATATTTTCGCACACCGCAACCCCAAACGGACAGCGTTTCTCACATGCGCCGCACCCTGTACACTCGCTTGCCGTATGTGGCAAAACTGCATAATGCTCACGCACCGTTTCGGGGATTGCCCCCTGTGCTTTGGCGAGGTTCAAGAATTTGGTGACCGTTGCCACGTCGATACCCTGAGGACATGGCGCACAGTGGCCGCAGTACATACAGTGCCCCTGCCAGCTAATCTTGGGGAAAGATGCAAAAGCGGCGGCATAATCCTTTTCACTGTCTGACGCAGTTGTATAAGCAAGGCTTGCTGAAAGTTCCTCCAATGACCTGACGCCAGACAACACCGTCGCCACAGCGGGGCGGTCAAGTGCATAGTGGATACATTGATTTACGGTCAACGCCTTTCCGGCAGGCGAATCATTACTTAACAAATCGCCGCCGCCAAACGCCTTCATAACGGTGATGCCGACATCAAGGCGCTGACAAGTTTCATATAGTTTTTGACGGTCTGTGTTCATATTAAGGAGCGGTTTTTCATAGCTTTTCTCTGCCCAAAGCTTTTCAATATCCTCATCACCAGGCTGTAAGTCATAGCAGGGATTGACGCTAAACATCAACACATCGATCAATCCGCTTTCCACTGCTTCTAACGCCGCAAAGGGATTGTGGCTGGAGAGACCGATATGACGGATTTTCCCAGCGGCTTTCAAATCCTTGGCATATCGCATAATTTCACCGCTTGCAATACTGCGCCATGTATCTGTCGAATCAACAAAGTGGATCATGCCGATATCAATATAGTCTGTTTTTAGATTTTTCAGCATAGTTTCAAATGCTGTTTTAACTTCGTTTATATTTCGTGTGCATTTATACTGCCCCTCTTGCCAAATCGTGCACAGATGAGCTTGCAGTATAAATCGCTCTCTTTTCCTGCGTAAAACATTGCCGATTCGGCTGTGCAAGTCAGGATTAGGGCTATACAAATCCATGCAATTGACACCGGCATTAAGAGCGATATCAAACATCTCATTTGTAAAGGCTTCATCGTGCCCGTTAAAGCCTTCGCAGCCAAGTCCGATTTCACTGACTTTCAGACCGGTACGTCCAAGTTCACGATAATTCATTGAGTTATCCTCCTGTGATTTTTATTTACCTACCATACGCATATGCTCCGGGGAATATCTCTCACCGGAAACAGGTATGTTATTGAGAATATTTGTTAATTTAGAAATGTCGTCTGCGGATAGCTCCACACAAGCTGCACTCAGATTTTCCTGTAAGCGGTCAAGTTTTTTTGTGCCGGGAATCGGGACAATCCATGGTTTTTGTGCAAGCAGCCACGCAAGCGCAAGCTGTGCGGGCGACAATTCCCGCTCGATGGCAAAGGCTTTGACAGCCTCCGCAACCGTCTGATTTGCCGCCAGGCTTTCTGGATTATTAAAACGTGGAATAGAGCGCCGGATATCATTATCAGCGAAGGTCGCATCTTTTGTTACAGTGCCTGTTAAAAATCCCTTGCCAAGCGGGCTAAACGGTACAAAGCCGATACCCAGTTCTTCCAAGGTGGGCAGCACCTCCTGCTCCGGATTACGATACCACATCGAATATTCGCTCTGCACTGCTGTCACTGGGAATAATTTATGCGCTCGCTTGATGGTCTTAACACCGGCTTCAGAAAGCCCCCAATGCAGGATTTTGCCTTCCTGTGCCAGTTCCTTCATTGTTTCAGCCACTTCCTCAATCGGCACATTGGGATCAACCCGATGCTGGTAGTAGAGGTCAATATAATCCGTACGTAATCGTTTTAATGAACCCTCGATTGCTCTGCGGATTGTCGCCGGACGGCTATCCAAACCGCAAACCTTGCCATTTTGGATATCCCAGCCGAACTTTGTCGCAATCACAACCTGTTTGCGGCATGGTTCTAATGCTTCGCCCACTAATTTCTCATTGTCATAAATGCCATATATTTCTGAAGTATCAAAAAATGTCTCTCCCATATCTACCGCTTTGCGGATTAGCTCGATCATTTCACTTTTTTCCGGGAATGGTGGGTAGCTCTGGCTCATACCCATGCAGCCAAGGCCGATTGCAGAAACCTCCAGTCTGGCCTGCCCTAATTTTCGTTGCTTCATAATCTATACTCCTCCATTCTTATTTTGATTTTTTCGCCGCTTTATCCATGCTTAAATATCATAACAGATTCTTTCAGCAAATCTCTGATTGGCAGATGCTGATTTTTGTAAATTTTCTTGACAACAGGATCAGCACGTCATATATTATTATAATACCTAGAGTTAAGTTTAAGTCAAGATATTTTTGTAAAATTCATAAGGTATGGTTTGAATCGGAGTTGGAATTTTATGAGATTCACCTTTGTTTCCTGATACATCATATTATTCCTTAAGAAAGTCGAGCACGCAGATGAGTAGATTTCAAGCATCCTTTTTACAAGTGGATATCACTCCCGATTATCAAGTCGAACTAATCGGATGTGATCGAATCGATAGACAATCACATGGTATATTACACAAACTATTTGCTCAAGTGTTAGTTTTTAAAAATGATAGCGATATTTTTTGTCTCATTGCTATTGATAGTTTAGGGTTGACCACTGAACGTTCGAATAAGTTAAGAACCGAAGTTGGAATGAAGCTTAATACCACTGCTGCTCATGTTATGCTTAACTTTTCACACACACATTCCGCACCCGAACCAACTCCCTTTGCTTTGAATGGTGATAGGTATTTTGGCTATATGTGCGAACAGATTGTACAAACTGTTGAAAAGACAAAGGAAACTTTTGCACCATGCCAAGCGGGGTGGGCGTTAACAAAAACAAATCTAGGTGAAAACCGGCGAGAAGGTTGCACAATCATTGATGATCGGCTTGGAGCCCTGAAAATATCCGAAGCCAAAAGCAAAACTCCGATCGCCGTAATTCTGCGAATTTCGGCTCACGCCAATGTTCTTATGCAAGAAAATAATATGATTTCCAGTGACTACTTCGGCATAGCGCGTGAAAAACTACACGAGTATTTTTCATGCCCAGTGATGATGCTTCAAGGAGCCGCCGGAAATATAAAACCATTTGGCGTACATAAAATATTCGGCGGCAACGTTTCTGATTTGGATACAATAGTTGACATACTCGAAGAATCCGTGATAGGATTGACTTTTAATATGCAGGAAATCAGCGATATTCAAATGTTGTCAAAGGAAATAGAATACATTTCCGATGTACCAACGGTCACCGAAGCGAGAAAAATCGCCGCAGCTTCAGGATTAGAATCCTTAAGTTGGCTTTCAGAGTGCGAAAAGCTCAGGCAAGCAGGAATAACAGAACAAAAGCAATCAGGAGAAATACAGTTCCTGAAAATAAACGAAGGTTGTCTATGTGGAGTGCCGGAAGAAATTTTTTGTGAAATATCGCTTATAGCAGCAGAGAATACCCATAACCCGCTTTTATTCCTAAATGGATATACGAACGGCTGTACAGGATACCTCCCTACTGCAGAAGAATGGGAGAAAGGTGGATATGAAACACTTTATAGTTATCTATCGTACTATCAATTTCATGGGCATGTAATGCCATTTCGCGCAAACACGGCAGAACAAATTATTAAGTTGGTTTCAAGCTCTTGGATAGAGCTAAGTATAATATGACTGTTGTTAGGAGGAAAAGTTTATGTTTATTATCATGTTAATTATCCCAGCTCTTATCTTATCTGCCATTATAATTTCACTTCTTTTATTTAGCATTCTGATGATTGTAGTAAGTGCTTTGGGCGGAGCTTCAACTGCTTTGTTTATTAAAAATAAAACAGCAAGGAAGTTACTTTTTGTTGGATTTTGTATTTTATCCTTTATTGGTTTATTGTTTTTAATCCCATTTGTCTCAATATATGCACAATTACCGGAGCTTTTTTACACGCTTGCGACTGTTGTTGCTTTTGTCTGTATTGGAATACTTTCCGTTGCAGGATTTAGATATTCAACCACCATTCAAAATAAAATTGGGAAGACAGTTTTAAGCGTCGTGTTTGGCTTTATACTCGTTATAGCAGTATCTTTTACCATTTTTATACCGGTCTTAAGAGGGTTTTTCATGTCTTCTTAGTCTTTGCAGGCGTCTTATCAGAAAAACAGGAGGTAAAACTTGCTTTCAATTGAACCAACTCATACTAACACCTTGCTTCTTAATAATGCCGTCTTAAGGCTCTTGCCTAACACTGCCACTAAGCCGATCTTAACAATAGCCACTGGGATGAAAGGCAGCACGCAAGCAATAAAAGCGGTTTTCAAGTCGCTGGACATAACCACCGTGAAATAAATCATGCCGCAGAGATAATTGATAACTGCGCCAGCTAAAAGCCCACACACTAACCAAATTTTATTGTTTTTACTATCTCCGATTCCAGCAGTTAAAGCCATAAGGGGAAAGGAAAGGATAAAACCGCCTGTTGCACCGAGAACAATACTTAAGCCCCCTGCAAACCCTGCAAAAACAGGAAAACCTATTGCGCCAAGCAACACATAAATTAAAACTGAAAACGTGCCTTTTTTTGTACCAAGTACTACTCCGGCAAGCGGAATTGCAAATGTCTGCAATGTCATAGGTACGCCGTATGGCATGGGGATACTTAATTGAGCGCAAGCGGTAATAATCGCTGTAAAAATCCCTATGTAACAGAGGTCGCGAATTGATAATTTTTTTGTACTCATCATCACTACTCCTATATATTTTTTATTTAATATACATCAGAAAAGCAATATTGTCAACCCGAACAGAATAATGGTTTACAACAACTGCTTAGCTATGCGTTTAGCTTTTATCTATAATCTATTCCTTGCCTGGACAGGCAATGAATCACTAAACTGTCGATAATAATAGGTGAATAAACTCATCATACGTTTTTGTATTCAAAAGCAGATCAAAGTATTTATTATTTAAGATAAGTTCTGTTACAAACTCAAAAATATTTCGAAACAGAATTCTATCTTCTTCTTTAATGGCCAACATAAAGATGATGCTCACTTTAGTGCCGTTCCAGTCAATCCCTTTCGGATGTATGGAAATTGCGATTGCGGTAGATTTAGAGCACATTTCCAACGGATGAGGAATAGCAATATTCGTATAGGCACTGGAACTGATAGCTTCTCTTTTATAAAGCTTATCTTTAAATGTTACATCCACATAGCCGCCATCCAAAAGCTCCTTTGACATATATTCAATTGCATCATTTTGGTTTTGGAATGGCGGATTATAAAAAAACAAATCCTTATTAAATAAATATTTTAGTTTGTTTTCCAGTGTTGTTTTCGCACGATCCTTATTAACCTCGTCAATCATATGCACAACTTCCCCGATATCCTTGTTCGTAAAATAACCGGAGATTTGGATGTGTGGCTTTTTCGGATATGGCTTAATCGGTACTGTTGAAATAATACAATCGTAATCGAGGCAATTATCCAGCTCATCCTGAGATGTGATGATGCCAGACAATATTACACTGTTATCAAAGATAGCATGAATGCGCTTTACTAATTTCAATTGGCTGGAATAATAATTCGGACATAAAATAACTACTTTCACCTTCTCTAAAAGTGCCTTCTGCTCTTCAATTAACATCCCGATATGTATTGCTATGTAGGATATCTCATCCTCAGAGGCTACCATGCCTTTTTCTTGTGTAATAATATTTGCAATGAAGACTGAAATATCATAGATATAAGGATAGGTATTTTTAATACTCAATAACTGAGGATTTCGAAGTGAAATATCATTTTCCATGCGTATCAACATGTTTCTCAGGTGTAAAGCAAAACGGATTATAAAATCATGATTATTTAGATTAATGTTAAAGGTATCTCTTACTTTTTTCTGGATAATCTCTACTAAATCACAGATTTCCTCTCCGACAATGGACTGAAGTTTAGATATGTCCAATACATTCATTTGATCTATGTTTTCATTCATGATACGTGTCATCAGAATCAGAGAAAGATCATTACATTCATTCTCCGTAAAATGCACAGGAAAATATTGTTCTAGCTTTTCGCATATTTGTTGAAGCAGTAATGTGATATGTGCCGGAATGTGAACAGATCCGACATTCCCTGCATGTTCCGGATTTGATGAATTAATTAAGGATCGTTCCATTGTAATGCCGATATGTAATATGAAATTCAACAATGAGAAATCGTCAATAAAGTATTGATTCTGCAATATAGTGTCAGATACTACATGCTTAATAATCTTCAAATCGATATTCGGAAGATATGTTTGAAGAAGCTCCATACTGCTAAAAAAGTCCTTTGTTTCATTATGAATAAGATGAGCAATTATCTTTTTTTTATTTTTTTCCAGTCCAGCGATATAGGCACAGTTATTCTTTGTTTTAAAGACTAAGTCAAATTCGCCTAAACTAGCTTTGATTTTTCCAATTTCATTTGACAGTGTGATTGGCGAGATGCATAATTCTTCTGCCAGCACATCTAAGTCTTTCTCCTGTTGATTTAAAAGTAACGTCTTTAGAATATAAGCCATCCGGCCCTCGGTCGTCTGCGGAATATTTACAGCGTCTGTATTTAATATAGTATAAAGACGATTTTTCTCTGTTATCAAAAACCCTTCTCTGGATGAGGTAATTAATTCTGCATATTCTGCATTAATATTGGACACATATGTCTTGACCGTGCGGACAGAGCAATCCAGATTTCTGGATATTTGGGATGCTGTTACCCAATCATCCTGCTCTCCTATAAATCTTAATAACTGATATTCTTTCTCCCGCATATACTCCACCCCTGACGATGAGCGCTTTCATCATGTAATAGGACGTATTTTCCTATTACATGAAATGCTCCGCTTTGGATGCGCACTACGGCGTAATAGGAAGATACCGCAAACTCTTTGTTCACTCTTCCAATTTATTATAGAAGATATTACTTTCAAATTCAAGCATACTATTTGCACCTTAAAAGTGCAAATTTAAAAATATACATTTAAATGATTATTAATTATAATTGAGTCAAGGTTGAAAAACCTAATCTTGCAAGAGAAATATGATAGAGAAAGTTAAGAGGTAAGATAATGAATGATGAACATGTACAAGAGATTATGAATATTATTTCTCATAGTGGATTAGCTAAGGGTTTAATGTTCCAAGCACTATCAGCAATAAAAGAAGGGAACAATGATGAAGCAGATAAAAATATGAAACAAGCTGACGAGGAACTTGTTATTAGTCATCAAGCCCAAACAAATTTGTTATTTTATGATGCTGAACACAACGATTTAAATGTGACGCTATTAATGGTTCATGCTGCCGATCATCTCAGCAGTGCTGAGACAACGCGAGATTTTATAAATGTGATTATTGAAATTTTTAAGGGAGGTAAACATGAATAGAATTATTCTTTTGTGTCAAAATGGAGCAAGTACAGGATTGTGTGTAAAAAAAATGAAGGAGTACGTAAAAAGCGAAAACTTGAATTTAGAAATCGAAGCGTATTCATTTACTCAACTTCCCAATATTATCGACGTGGCTGATTGTTTACTTTTAGGTCCACAAATTGGATTTAAGTTAGATGCGTTTAAAAAGGAGTATCCAAAGCAAGCTCATAAATTTGATGTAATTGATGCAATGGATTTCGGTATGCTAGATGGTGAAAAGATTGTAAAAGAATCACTAGGTATAATCAATAAATTTAATGATGAAAAGGAGAAATAATGGAAAAATATATCAAAAAAATTCAAACGCTTATGATGCCGCTAGCTAATAAGCTTTCAACCTTTCAGTTTTTAAATGCATTAGGAAGAACATTTCAGATTCTGCTTCCAATAATCATTATTGGATCATTTGCTGCATTGGGAGCATTTATAGATATTCCAGCATGGCAAAGTTTCATAGCCAACAATGGAATGGGTACTATTTTTATGACTGTTCAGTCGGTCACGTTGAGTATTATAGCCTTGTATGTCTTAGTGGTATTATCCTATATTTATGCAAATGAACTTAAAATCAATGCAACATCTGCAAGTATGTTGGCTGTAATGGCATTCTTGATTCTTACACCGACGGAATTATATACGTCAATTCCAACTGAATGGCTAGGCTATCAAGGGTTGCTTGGTGTAATGATTGTTTCGGGTTTAGTTCCACTGTTGTATAAGTTTTTGCTTGATAAGAATATCTATATAAAAATGCCTAAGGGGGTTCCAAGTATTGTTGAGGATTCATTTGGTTCTATTATTCCAGCTTTCGTTATCATAGTTATTACTGTGACTTTTTCTCAAATAATAGGGAAAACATCATTTGGGAATTTTCACAATATCGTATATTCATTAATTCAGCAGCCACTTACCGGAATTGGTTTGTCATACCCTAGCTATTTATTCATTGCTCTTCTATCTTCTTTACTTATGTTCTGTGGAATACACGGAAGTGTAATCTCTGGCTTGCTCACTCCACTAACAATGGCAGCAGGAGCAGAAAATTTAGTCGCTCTTGCCGCAGGAGAGCCTTTACCTAATATTATAACGACTTCCTTTCAACTATTCACTATGCCTGGTGGATTTGGAGGAACGCTAGGTCTGACATTTTTACTATTATTTTCTGCACGCTCAAAGAGATTAAAATCACTTGGAAAGATTTCATTTGTTCCGGCAGTGTTCGGAATCAATGAGCCGTTAATATTTGGAGTTCCAATTTTACTAAATCCATTACTATTGATTCCGTATTTACTAACTCCCATCATTTGTATATCAGTCAGTTATTTTAGTATCTTGTCTGGACTAGTTCCTCGGTTAAGTGGAGTAGAAGTAAACTGGACGATACCTCCAGTAATTTCAGGATTCTTAGCTCAAGGATGGCAGGCAGCAATTCTTCAAGTATTTCTGATTCTCATTACGATAGTAGTTTGGTATCCGTTCTTCAAGATTATTGATCGCCAAGCCGTTGCAGAAGAAGAAATAAGTATTGATAAATAGTTCAAAAATAAGTATTCAATAGTGGGGATAAATATATGTTTGATTACAAAACAATTATAATAAACTATTTAAAAAGACTACAAAATAATGATATTGTGGGACTGCAAAATTTATTAGAGGAGGATGTTAGTTTGAATTATTCAAATTTCCCGTCTTCTAGTAGTAAAAATTGTTTAGAAATAATCTCCAAATGGAACAATAACTTTGAAGTGAAAACAGTTCAAGTATCTGGGTTTTTGCAATACTATGACGAGGCAAATGTACATATCTTGCTTGACGCTCATAATTTGGTTGCAAATGAAAATAACACAGAAATTTTCCCGTTTCTATATGGTGGAAAATATATTTTTTCTATTAATGAGAGAGGCAAGATCTATAAAGTGGACTATAATTTGATGTATATAAGTGAAAACACAATATATGCTCAAGACTTTTGGGATAATCATTCTCTTAGAATCAGGAAACTTAAGAATAATATTTCAATAGAAAAGTGTATTTCATTCATATATCGTCAAGAAGCTAAAAGTGAGATCGTGAAATCACTAACAAAATTGTTCTTTCATTGTATAGATTCTCATGAGTTTTCAATTATTAGTTTAATGATAGCCGAAAAGTTTGAGATTACTCGATTTAAAACAATGAAATTAGGCATTATTAAGGGTAATAAGGAAAATCTTGAGGGATTTATTAAAGAATGTAATGCATATTATGATCTAGATACATATAGCATAAAAATCAACAGAATACTCTCTGAAGATGAAAAGTATATAGTACATGCCCAACACTTGACTCCCCAAAGAGTTGGAACGAAAAAATTGAATGTTGCAACGAAATTCCATTCCTTTTTTGATGAGGATATCATTTTAGAATTTGTAGAAGAAAACAATCGTATTTTGTTGGAAAATGTGAAATTTGATAAGAATGTTGATATTCACTATAATGGTTTTCAAGTATTAGACCAAGATAAAGAAAGTTGAGCTTATTATGAACTATATGAATAATTATATAAATTTCTATAAGGGTGAAAATAGAAAAGAAATATACAAACTATTTTATACTTTCATGGAGGCAATACGAGTTGATGATGATGAAACTTTAAAGCGAATTCTACATAAAAATTGCACCGCTGAATTAAGCACGACAGGTTGTCATAAAGGGCTACCAGCAATTATCCACTCTCTTAGATGGCCAGGTCCAAGCATGAATATTAGGCGCAATACTTTTTGGAATTTTGTATCTAGAAGTAATGAAAATCGATCCCAAAGCTATGCATATTCGCAATGCGTATATGCAATAAAAAATGAAAAATACGTTTATCCCTTTGTGTTTGGAGGACATTACTGTTTGTCTTATGTAAAAGATGAGTTTGATAATTGGAAAATAATAAGCATAAAATATGATCTAGTATTTGAATCCGGAAATAATTGCTTTGTCAAAGATAAATGGAAGTTAATTGATTACAATCGATATTATGGTCATAAACCAGTGATTCGCCATTATTTAGATGCGCCTTGGGAAGTAATTACTGATGACGTAGAAGAGCAAAGCGAAGAAGAAGTGATAATGGAAATACTCATGCTTGCAAATTATGTTGAAGACACTGGTGCTTTTGAAGAACTGCATAAATACTATACTCATGATTTTGTGGTTGATTTATCTGCCCGTAAAAACAAGACAAAGAATAGCGATATTAGTTCAGGTCAAAAATTTGTTGGTATTACACCACTTATTGATTTTGTAAAGGAAAAATCACATAAAGAGCCCAAATTACAACATACGATATGTTATGGTGACTTAGAGGTGCGTGGAAAAGAAGCAAGAGCGTGGGCTTTTAGAAGCGAATATAATAGGCTGTACAATAGAATATATACTATGGACAATATACATTCAAGTGTAACTACACTTTATTTTGACATTCTATTCAGAAAGGAAAATAATGAATGGAAGATTTCATCTATCGGGAGTTATCCAATGGTCAAGTTTATGCCTCTCGATGATGATTGTTTACAATATGACGACTATATATGCAATGGCGTTAAATGGTCAAAATACTCTAAGGATGAGATTGTTAGTACCGAAAATTGTATTTATTAGCTATGAACTATCTGAAAGCGCTTAATGCTTATGATATTAGAGTCCCGTGAGTCCTGGATAGAGTGAAAAATGATGGGGTAGTGCTTCAAGGCTTCAAACGAACAGTCCTCCTTAACTTCCGATAATAGGCATAGATCGAATGTATTCTCTGCTCTCCACCTGTTCCACCATAAATGCGCCAATAAAATGCTTTGCCATTGTTTTGGGTGGGCGGTTCTGGTATAATATTAGTGTATCTCTTGGCTTGCCTATTCTTCCATAGGCGTGGTATCACTTAATAAAAATATGCGAAAAAACAGCCACAAAAGAACGGAAGTGAAAATTATGGTATTTATTAGAAAAATGCAAAAAGATGATGTTGGAATACTTTATGATATTGCTCTGCGTTCTTTTCAGCCTGACTATGAAAAATACGGAGTATATCCGCCAGTAATAAATTTGAAACGCAAAAGATTTTTACCGCCGCTTATATTTGGAAAAACAATTCTTGCTGATGATACTATAATTGGCGGAGCGTTTGTTACTGGATTTGGCAAAAAAGGTGAAATCGGTTCTATATTTATAGATACGCTTCAGCAACACAAGGGTTATGGGAAACAAGCTATGTTAATGATTGAAGAATTATATCCCAATGTTAAGCGGTGGAAATTAGATGTCCTTGCAGGAAATTATCACCTTCACGGATTTTACGAGTCTTTGGGATACAAAAGAATTGGGGAAATGACAGATAAAACAAGCGGCTTGAACGGATTTGTATATGAAAAAATTATAGAGTAATACGTCTTTTTTCTGTTCTTTGGAAGAGGTCGGGGTGCGGGTCAAGGTCCCACAAAACCTACAATCAGCCGCAGCAAAATACTACCCGTCCCTTGACGGTCTGGATAGGCCTCAATTGTAAATCGAAATGCAACCCCTCCGATTCCAAATTGAAATATAGTTCAAAAATTAAATATCTATGCAAGGTGGTTGCACCTTAGCTTACAAAAAGATTGCTCTAAAGGTAGTCCTGCATAAGACAGTATGAAAAAATAAACTGTTTATGGGCGACTGCCAAGTAAGATGTCTAAAACAAGCGTATCGTTCTAATGAGCGACACGCTTGTTTTTTGTTATTTCTGTCCTAATAAGTAGAAGACCATTCACTACTGCAAAACGAGATAGACAGCCAGCAGACGAGTGTATGAGCCCTATTAAATAAAGCAAAATTGCACAGCGGATTTATAGAATTGGAGGCCAAATATTATGCCTAAAAGAGTACGCAATTTGCGGTTACATATCATGGTAGACCGTGAAGAATTAGACGCTATAAAGGAACGTATGGAAGAATTGGGTTGCTGTAATCGGGGCGCATTTCTTCGTAAGATCTAAACATAGACATAGAAACAGTGGCAGTGGATAGCGGTTATGATACAAGTTTAATCCACAAAGAATTAGAAGAACGTGGGATTACGATATTTACGCCGGAAAAGGATACTTCTGACACTT
>Ga0153949_1000038_pt1 | contig 51014 bp, 43 predicted proteins | sample TSNJ033MetaG_FD_104705 | JGI IMG/M metagenome (GOLD analysis project Ga0153949, IMG submission 104705) | Attine ant fungus gardens microbial communities from New Jersey, USA - TSNJ033 MetaG | ecosystem: Host-associated > Fungi > Mycelium > Unclassified | place: USA: New Jersey, Wharton State... | reverse complement strand
GATCTCACCCCCGGCAGGTTCTCTGCCGGCTGCCCTCATTGCGTGATCCCGCTTTCCGGCGGGGCTGTGACTGGACAGAAGTATCATTGTAGGCTGATGGGATTATGGCGAGACAAACCTCCACAGTTTGTTCTCCGGTCGGATGGGTACCGCTTTGCATCTTATCTGGCCGTCTTTGACAGGAACAGAAAACTCACACAGAAAAAAGTCATACTATGTGATCTCCGGCTTATTTCTTTACCGGTTTGTTATCTGTTACCTGCAGATGGTCTTGGCGCATCCTCCGGTGTCGCTTGTCCTTTAGGGAACCGTCAGCTAACGTATTTAAGGATCGGGTATTCAATTTTCAAAGTCCAACGGCGAACATAGAAAAACCCCCTCACTTTTCATGCCGAAAAAATGAAGGGGCTACAAAAATTATTTTTATTTTTTTATGAGATTTTTTAATTTTCGCAATACCACCTTATTGCGATAACTGATAACCTGCTGGGATATGCCACTTTCCTTCTCCAGATCCGACTGGCTGATCCCCTGGAAATAGAGCTTGTCCACCAACCAGCGTTCATCCTCTGAGAGAAGTGTCAATACTTTATGTAGGCACTCTACCATAACCGACTGTATTGCCTGCTCTTCCACGTCCACCGCAGTATCCGGTATGGTTTCCTCACCATTTAACTCATCCGTATCCAGTGCATGACAAGAAACCTCCTCATGCAAAATAGCTTCTTCCCGGATATACTTCTGACGCCGCTTCTCTCTATATTCTTTCTGATAATCCTCATAAGTCACTTCCATCAGACAACCATGAAGTGGCAGGAAGTAGCGATCCTTATACTCCGGGTTCTTCTCATTTCCAATAAAAAGGGTGGTGTAGGGGATTTCCCTGTAGATTCCGTTTTCAAAGATAAAGCAATGATTAAATTTAGGCATTCATTTATCCTCCGCTTCTGAATTTTGATTTTTGTCAAAATGTCAGAAGCGGAGGGGCACGCCCTCTATTGAGGTACTTGTAAAGAACTGATATCGCAGGAATAAGATTTCCTGATAACAAAGCAGGGATATTTTTAGGTGAAATAAAGTAGTATTGGATAAAATCAGTCTTTAAACAAAAAAACACCATGACCCTGTTAATGGTTATGGTGTTGCAATCACAATATTTATTCTCTTTTTTATGCTGATACCATTCTGTTTTCCTGCGATGCATGGTACATTACTATCAAATCTGCCTTTCGGGCCTTTGATGATGACTGCTTCATTGGCTGCAAATTGACCCTTCTGGGAAAGCACCCTCTTGTTGATTGATATTATCAATTTATTTTTAAGCTCTTGTCTTTTTAATTTCCTCAGTGAGTACTGGCAAAACCTCAAACAGGTTTCCCACCACGCCATAATCGGCGACATCGAAGATGGGAGCGTCTGGGTCTTTATGCCCCCCGTTCTCCCTATTTCCGAATCATCAGCCTAACCTCTCCGACAATACCAGTTGGCTCCAATACCGGCGCTTTCCCCAATAGCGCATATAAGTCACCCGGGAGCGGAGGAACCAAATTGCGTTCACGTTCCAGTGTTGTTGCCACTTCGATACGAAGCTTATTCTTACCAGGCTTCAACTGATTATCAATATTAAAAATAAAAGGAGGGGCAACCAAAATCCCGATTGATTCATCATTTATAAATACCTCGACACCTTCAAAAGCATCTTCGATGATCAAAGATGCTTTTTTCACCGTTGGAACATCTACGGTATTCTCATACCGGATAAATCCTGAGAATTCCGGATATTTTAAGCCAATATTTTCGAAAACAGATATCTCTTGTTCCTCACAGAACTTAGGATACCCGATTGCAGATGCCAGGCTCATCCTCCAGACATTTTTAAAAAACAGCTCCTCATCACATGACAATGAAGCCCCCCGCTTTCCTTCCTCTGCCTGATCAAATACTACTACCACACTTTGATAAGGAAGTACTTCGATATGAAGCGCAGTGCTCTGCCCTTTTTGCTCTGTTCTTATCTCTTGCAGTTCATTCCGCCATACATCATATATATATGCCGGGCCTATGATTGGTACGGTAACAGTTCCGCAGAAAGCTTCCGCCATATTCTCATTGGTGAAGATATAGATATCATTATCTTCCTTGTAATGCAAATAACGAAGCATTGAAAATGCAGGCTCTACAACAAGTTCGGGAACCGAAAGCACTTTCAATTCAGAAATCAAATGGTGAAGTGTTATCACCTTACCTCCGGATAACCCAGCCAGCAGTCTCTGATCTCCCTCCGCAATCCCTGTTGGAAGATCGTCAATGAAAAGAACCGGAAAGCCTGCTTCCTTCAGTTCAGTCACTGCCATAATTGTATCCGCAGTCATGTATTGCGCATAAGGTATGATTAAAACCTTATATTCCTGGTTATTAACCAACAGCTGCTTACCTGGCCTTGTCCGGTATCTGTCTCGTTCGGCAAATACATCGGACGGCAAGATATCGAAATCAATCTGATGATCCATCAGCACATGCGCCGGTTTCTGAGCAAGCATATACTTCCCTGTCCATTCCGCCTCGGCATGATAAAGAATTGCTGCCGGAGTGATGCGAGCCCCATCACTAATCAAAGCACACATACGGTTTAAATATCTCATCAAGACTCCAAAATGACGAAACTGCGGATCGTGACCATTGGCATAAAAATGCGGCGGACAGTCCGGATCCGGATAAGGCCGGCAGGAAAATGCATGAGGTACATAATGATTCACGCCTCTTACGAGGAAATGATCGACAAGATATTTCATCATGCGGACCCCTTCCCCCCAACGATATGCACCAAATATCTCACACATCGTACGTCCCTTTTTCACCGGGTCAATTGCCGCAAAGGAACTGCCTAATTTACCAAGCATATAATGATAAAATTCTCCGTCCCGACTGCTAAAGATATCTTTTTTCGGATAAAGTTCACCGGCGGGTAATACCTGCCCCCGAATAACATCAATCCCTGACATATGCTGTCCAGAAAGCCCGCGAAAAAAGTGTCCCAGGCTGGGTCCAAGCCTTGAATGTGAGTTATTGTCCTCAATAAGATGCCCGATGTATTCCACGCCATGCTCTTCACACCACGTTCCTAATTGCCTGGAAAAATCCTGTTCCACCAGCCTGGTCACAATATCCATATAGGCATAACGCATCCTGGCAGTCTCATCAGGGGAGCAGCCCTTTTCCCAAAGCAGCGGCAGCATAGTTTTCCAGCTGTTTCCCAATCGGGCAATCATCATCTGTTCCACTTCATCACTCCATGGAAGATCCTGATCCTCCCCGATGGCATTATTTACGTTGTTCATAATACCATTGCCAAGTTCCGGTTCATCGGAGAAAAATCCGGCAATTGTCTTTCCAAATTCTTCTTTATAATGTTCAAAATGTGGTTCATAGACTGCTTCAATCTGTTTTCTAACGCTTTGCTTATTTATCAAATTGATGTAATGATCACGGCTTCCTGCATTTCTGGTAAGATAGTTCACATAGATCATCCATTTACCTGCGGGAACATCCCAAACCAACCATCCGTCCGTAATAAATTCGGAGATATCAATAAGCGTTGAGGTATCAAAGCCTTGATCAATACGGACTGCAGAAACGCTTAGCAAGGTGTCATCATCAAACTGTCTTTTTTCCTTGTCGTCCATTACGGAAAAAACATTACTGACCATAGGATTCTTAACGTATTTGGTATGCTTAGTAACATTTACCTGTGCTGACTTCATCGGTCCCACAATTTCTACCGCAGAATAATAAAGAAATTGTCTGCACAACCCGGCAGGTGCATCTTTCATTGCACCATTGGCATATCCGGTAGGAAAATGGCTGTCATCTAAAATCCATACTTTCATACTGCGTTTTCTGGCTTCCTCCAGAATGATATCCATATCATGCCACCACCCGGGACCACAATAATCCGGATGTGGTCTGCTTTCTATACAAACCGCACCTATCCCACATGCATGGATCGCCCCCATATATTCCCGGAGAACAGCTTCTTCCTCACCGTGCAACCATAAAAATGGAAAAATATAGTTACTGCTTTTTGATTGCAATAAATTTTTGATCTTCTGATTCATTTTTATGACCTTTCTCTGGCAGACTCATTTCCCAAATGTACATCCACCCTATGGACTAACCCTTTTCTGACATTTTCTGCAAGTTCACCTGCAAGTTCACCACCGCTAACTGACACTTTTCTTCCCTCTGTCCAAAGATCTATTTTCTCCACAGCTACACCATCCTTACCGAACGTATTGCCACGCAACGGATTATGATAGACAACAGGGGTGTTTCCCAGAAAACAGAATGCAAAGCTATTCTCCTCTTCCGTAAAAAGCCATCCAGGCAAAGCCGGTTTAAACTGAAGCGCAAGCTCACCTCTCTCATTGAGATAAAAAGGCTTTTCTCCGGCCGCCATCATCTGCCATATACTTAAGACCTCTGCGGAGGTTCCTGTAGAACGCGGCCTTAAACCTCTGCCATGTTCCCTTTCATCATGATAAGCTGATCCAATCAGAAAAGAACAATTCTCAAGTATACTTCTGCCATATTTATCCGGATCAAAAAATGGAGTAAACACGGTCTTAAACTCCTGATAGAATTCTTCATAAAGACCTCTTGACAGCAGCGCCAGAAGATATTTATATTCCACATGTACAAATATGGATTCATTTTCTCTGGTTCCGGCCGGATAAAGGGAATGTTTTCCCAATTCTCTAAAATCCTTTGGGATCGGCTCATTGATTTTATACATGCCCAGCTTTTTGTCATAAAGACCTGTTTTCTTTATGCTTTGATATAACCTTCTTGCTTCTTCTGTACTTTTAATCACTTTCAACATGCGGGCATTGCTTTCCAGAAACAATGGCAGAGGTGTCTGGCTAAATTCCAAAGCTCTGACAAAGGGCAATTCTCCCGGCTCATCCGTTATGATTTCATACTTTGTTACGTCATTGACAAAGTAAGTATAATATGCTTCTTTTTCCTTGCAAAACGCTTCTTGTTTTGCTTTTTCCAGCTTTTTCAGTATCTTTTGAAGAAATGCCTTACACTCATCGAGAGTTATTTCATCCTCACTGCCCATAATACCCATAAATATGCTTGCCCTGAACCTCTCCTTAGCGCTGCAGGCTAAGTCCCAATATACAAAATCAGTATATGTTCCATCAAGCAAAGCATTTATGTATATAAAGAAGTCATAGACCTCTGTCGGCATAGCTATCTTACTATTAAGATCCAGCTTATATGTATCAAATGCAGACAGCAGGTACTCGGAAAATCGAATAATCTCGGCTGTTTCATTGATAGAAGAGCCCAAATATCCAGCCAGCATAGTTAGTGTGTCGCACCAGCCAGGATTATTTGCCTCCATCTCAACTCCGTTCCCGAACGGATCCAAAGAAGCAATCTTATTGGTCAAAAGGCATATGATTTTGGACAGTAGATTGCAGTAGTATATATCCCCTTCACCGTTCTGAATCCTTACCGCATTTTTGAGAACACTTCTGCCTGAGATCTGTCTGAATTTATCTTCTACTTTTACATAAGCTCCGATTTGGCGCACGCCATCCTTTGTAAGCACATATTTCTTTTCTCTGGGCTGTACAAACAATTCCTCATCCCAGTAATAAAAATCTTTTTTGTTTAATAAAATCTCAGGCAATTGTTCCGGGTACACTGCTTGAAATTGCTGCAGGAAGTCCAAATTATAAGTCCAGTGATCGATATAGTAACCCTGTCCACAATCAGCCGTTTCTTCTTTTTCGCATAAAGCTATGATACTGTTTACATAATTCTCTTTTCTGCTGTTGTCCTTAAAGACTACCCCTATTTTTTCAGTATGCTCCAGAAGCATTCCCGGTGTGAACTGTTCACTTGTAAAGTTTACTAATTCTTCCATATAATCATCAGGCATATACTCTTCTAAAGTCTTTAAAAGCAACGGCAGATTCTTCTTTTCAATATGAAACCGGCTTCCCTTAAGGCGTAAAGGGTTAAACCCGTCCAGCTTTAAATAGTTGAAAAAAGTTATTATATTGGAATCTCCGGTAAAGGGATAAAACAATGTATCATTTCTGCGATTCTGATTCACATCACGGAAATGACCATTTCCTTGAGAGTAGTATGTATTTTCCAGCTCAAAGAAATTGTAATCCTTCTCCAGATCTCCGTGAAGTCTGGAATAAAGATAACATATGTGTTCACCGTTTCCGATCTGTACCGGTACTCCACCGCGGAGCACATTATCCAGAAATGACTGTGAAAAATACATATCCAGTTCAGGAGACGAGCTTTTTGTTTTGATAGGCGACATTAATTCCCAAATAACTTCCTTATTTTCCTGTATCTTATGTTCCAGGTACCCAATCCCAAGTTTTTCGTTAACAAAACCGGCAAGTCTTTCCCTTGAATTACTATGTCCCATCATGGTATAACTGGTATGGCTTTCTCCTGGTTTCAAGGGTAAATCCTGGTATGCAAATCCACATGGCAGTATGCCATAATAAATCTGGTTTTCCGGAAAAACAAATTCCTCATCAAAAAATGCTTCCGGATACTGCATGTCTGTAACCTGTCCAAATATCACCCCCGGATCAACGATCATCTTTGAAATATTTGTTTTTTCATCACTGCCAAGGGTAACGTTCAGGTAAAAAAACCCTTCTTCCACCTTCTTAAGCTCAGGGTCATCCACCGGAACCATATCCAGTTTGTAATAGGGATGTGACTTGTGATCATATACCCGCATATAAGCCTGTAGATTGTTACCCGTGCCCTTAAAATTCATATCTTCCGTACAGTAAGGAATGACCACAGGCAGTCCGTCAATCATTTTGGACCAGATTGATTCCTTGCCCAGATTAGTTATGGTTAGCTTTCTAATAAGGCTTCCAAAACTTTCATTTGGCAGAGTGCAGTATTCTACTTCAAATTTTAAGCCTAATGTTTTATTGAATTCTTCTATCCGCAAATCATGGGGCGTAATATACATTCTTTGTTCAAGCATGTACTCCTTTGCATGTACCGGATGTCTGAATGGCTCATAGCAGACACAATTCTCCCCATTTAAGACTTTTATAAAAGTTCGAAACCCCTGCACCGGTGTCTCCCGATAGGCGGCATTGGCCGGGAAAAACTCCATCGCCTGATGTAATTTGTTATTTACACCTATGGTAGACATACATTGCCCCCTGTTAACATAATATGCCCACAGCGGTTTCCCTGTCTTTCCGGCAACGGAAGGAAGGAAGCTGGAGAAGGTTTTTGCATTGTTATAATCTTCTATCACATATTCAAGGTTATCGTTCATGTAGTATCGCACATTTTTGTTCATCAAGTTTCTCCTCCTTAGACGGCTGAATGGAAATAAAAATATTTTATGTACTCAACTCCCGGATCCTTTTTTACACAGTGTGCAACACCTTTTGCTGCTATAAAACATACATCAGGCTCCAGCCTGAATTCCTCGTCTCCGACCTTTGCCCATCCGGTACCCTCCAGCACCAGAAAACCTTCCTGGTCATCATGGACGCCAGGTGCCGGATAATCGCCTGTATATACATAAACGATCCCGGAACAGCAGCCCTTTACACATCCTTGTTTTTCTGACAACATATTGTATCCTATCGATATTTTGGGGTCTCCGTCTGCTTTCACTTCTTTCCGATTGATATAACAATTCATACTCTGCAACTCCTTTTCTTAATTAGATCTCTGCGATAATTATATTGCCTTCCTCACGAAGCATGTGATCATCTATAACAAATTTTATTCTTTTACTGAATGGATCCTGTTCACTACGGGTAATTTGCATACCGTTTAATTCCAGTGATCTGACGCCTGCCTGATTGCCGTTTGGATTATAAATTTCAAGCTTTACAGGCTTACCCAAATAAATGAATTCTGCATTTGTTGTATGAAAATCTGCCGGAAGGCACGGATCAATGGCAAGGCCATCAAGAGTGGGCTGTATTCCCAACATCCAGTCATAGACCATTCGTAGTCCATAGCCAATGGAACCTGTAAGAAACGTATTCTTCCCTCTGTTCATGAATCTTGGAATTTCCTCCCAGACATTTAATACTGCATAAGGTGGATTCATTACCGCTTCCACCGGATGAACCTCTTGATCGTAAGGTAATAGATAGATAATTGACTGATACAATAAATCTCCTTTTCCGGCGGCAGCAAGTCCTCTTCCCAGGAAACCATGACTTCCCTGATTATATGCATTTCCATGCTCTGCACGTCCGGCAGGTGAATCCCCTGATGCCATTCTTCCAACATGATCAACGGTTCCATAAATGAATGGCGGCCAATCCAGTCTGTATCCTGCATCGCATTTAAGAAAATCAAGCTGTTTCAAACAGGATTCCACCTTATCAGGAATTGCTGCTCCTGATGCCAGTGACCACCAGCTCGCCGGTCCATATATACGCTTCACGCCATCTGGATCTTCGGGGCTAAAGAGCCAATGCCCATCATCGTTGAAGAATCCGTTATAGTAACCTTCTTTATTATAAGCATATTTGTTTAAATTCTCGGTGATTGATTTTACTTTCCTATCGTATTCCTGTACAAGCTGCCGGGTTTTGTTCTCATCAAGCTTTCCAGCATTACCTGGTTTTGTCACGATCCCTTTCATCCATACGATACACATAATGACCTGGTTTGTTAACATTACACCTTCGCCACGGCCTTTTGATCCTGCATTATTTACTGTATCCAGCCATTCGCCCTCGCCTATTTTTATAATCCCATGCTCGCCAAGGTTCTCATCCTTTATAAAGAATTCCAATGCACGAATTAAATGTTCAAGAACAGTATCTCTTTTGGACGCATCTTCATTGAGCCAGGGAAGCTTCTCGTCTAATATGGCAAAGTCTTTCGTATGGCAAAGATATTCATAGACCATTTCAATCACCCACGCACCAGCATCAAGAGGATTCCTGGTATCCCTCTCTTTGCCTGCATGACCTTTTGATGAAAAATGCCTTGGGCACCATCCATCTCCACGTTGACAGGAAAGCTGGGTAAGTATGATCTGTCTCGTCCATCCGGTATCTAAAGGCAGCATTGCAGTAAAGTCATTTGCACAATCACGTCCTCCACGCATACCGGAAGGATGGCCTCTGTCAAGTGAGCAAACCCAATCCAGCTGAAGCGGAAGCCATTCGTTCACATATTGATTCAAAACCTCATCAGGGGTTTGTACCTTTCTAATGGATGCAAATTCACTAAACATGTTATCCTGTTTTTGTATCTCCTTTTTGCATACGGTCGAATCCAGATAAATTGACAACTCCCTGGCCACTTCAATTCCAGGCATGGTACCCTTTTCTTCAAGCTTTAACCATGAAAACACCTGATTGATTTCTTTTGATTCACCTGGCTGCAGTTCATATTCATACATCAATGCACATGCAGGCGGGTAGGCAAAAATATTGTTTGTTTCTCCATAATCCATCCAAGCCTGTGCATCTTCCATGGTCAGTTCCAGACTTTCTTTATTAACTGATTCCGGATTGTCAAAGCTGCCTTGCCCAACAAATTTTTCAAGACTTACTTCAGCCCCAGTTAAATTTTCTTTACTTGACCACAGGACTGCCCCCCTTCTGCTTGATATATCACATGTCGGACTGGTCATATGTATATGGAAACCTGCCCCTCTGTCTTCATCTTTGAACAATCCTGTTCTTAAATACCATTCGGGCTTATCCCACGGAGCCATATCTATTCTCATGCACGCCGGGCGTAATACAGGAAGAGCCTTAAGTTTAATTTTCTTATTTTTCAAATTTGTGATCCTTATATTCTGGCACACCGCAGGTTCAACTGAAGGTACAAATATTGTAGTTTCAACTCTTAACCCTTCATTTTCAATCAAGTATTCCGCATGAGAAGGCTTAAAGGTTATTTCCACCCTGTCAGGCTCCTTTGCAGGGTTTTTTTCTCCTGGTAATGGTCTGAAAAAGTTTGTGAAAGCTCCTTTTTCAAAATCTTCTGACATAAACCAGGTGTGCCAAACTGAATATTTCTGGGAACGGTCTCTCATACACATCATAATGTCACTCGGCGGAAATGCCTGTGCTAAGGCGATTCCAAACTGATCTACCCTTAGAAGAATATTCCTGTTCTGATAAATGTAATCCCAGGATGTCGGCAGATTGAGGGTATTAATTGTAAATACTGCCTTTTCCTTATTGCTGAAGCTGCCATATCCTTTTAAATCCAATTCATTGATTTTCATTTTTGCCTCCCATTGCTTTCTTTTCCAATAACCTCAAGCAGATCCACTTCATATGCCTCAAGCTGTAGTGATTCCTTATATATCCTATTTGTAATGATTCCTTTAGCCGCTGATGAAATGGATATAACCTGTGTTGAAGGCGTTGTATTCACATAAAGTATTCTTTTTTCATCAATGTATCTGGCCGAAACACCTTTTGGGGTATCAGGCCCCTTTTTTATTTTCAGCTCAGTGCAGACTTTGTCCAGCAAAGCCTTCAAAATTATTTCATCCGCAGGTATTGCCAGGTATATTGCTTTTCCTTTGCCATACCGGTTGGCAGTAATCGCAGGCAATGGTTCATTTAGATTCGTAAGCATACCTAAAATCTCAGCTGTTTTAGGTTCAAGAACTTCATAATAATCTATGTCTAAATCGAAATCTGCATGTTCAAAAGAAATGCCTGCATGTTCCCGCTTGATATCAATAAAAGATTTCTTCAGACCGCCTTCATTTACACTGGATACATGAGCTCTTGCCCTTTCAAAGCCGCCGACCCTGATACCGAATACGTCACTTAATCTGCCAGGCAATGTAGAACTGAATACCGTATTATTTTCATTCACCTTTGCCGAATAAGCCGTCATTATGACCGTCCCTCCATTTTGAACAAATTTACGCACACTGAGAGCTGACTTCTCATCCATGACACAATGTCCCGTTATAATAATTAATTTGTATTCCTTTGAAATATCCCTCAGGTCGATGAAATTACAATCCATGTTATCATCAAACATGGTTTGATAAACCGTAAGAATCTGATCCATGTAATCAGTTTTGTAATAATCTTTACTATAATCCGAAACCAACTTGCTTTCAAAAGAGTAGACAATAGCTACCTGTGGTTCGGTTTTTCTCGGAAAATCATACTCCTGCAATTTCTTAAATTCCTCTGCAATCTGCTTGAACTCATAATACTTTCTGCCTGGGATACCATCATGATCCAATAATCCGAAAAAGTACTGTTCCTCCCCTCCCAACATGCTTCTCCAGGTCCAGGCACATACCATCTGAGATCGATATAGCAAAGCCAGATATGCATACATGCGCATTGCATTTCTTGGACATGCATACCCACCCAAAGTACCTGTCTGAAATTCAAGGCACCACATGGGAATATCCAGTTCACCTATCCTGTGGTCAATAAAAAAACATGCCCCCAGCAAACCTTTTCTATATTCCGGATTAACTCCGGGATAGAAGCCGATGCCGGGAATATCAACAAAATCCTTATAGTCATGCAAATAATCAAATCCCAGGTTGAAAAATTCCGCCGAATGGTTGGAAGATGTCAGGATACCTGGAGCTGCCAGCATGATTACACCTTTCAGACCCTTTATGTATTCAGCTGTTTCCTCCGAGTAAAAGCGTCTCATATCAAGATATCTTTCCGGTGCGGCCCTAACTAATCCCGAAGCTGGTAAAACGACTTCATCAAAGTGACTGATTTTTCTGGACCACCTCTGAGTGCACCATGCTTTATTTAATTCAGCCACAGTTTTATATTTGTCTTCGAGCCATTTTATAAAACGTTCTCTGGCACTCTGTGAATACGAAATATATCCTGCTCCCAATTCATTGCATAAACCAAATGCCAAAAGTGCCTTATGATCCTGATACCTTACTGCCATTTCTTTCGCAAAACGATAAGCATATCTTCGAAACATAGGGTCACCTGCATCCTCCATGTAACGGGTATGGGCATCCTGCCTGATTCCATTATCATCAACAATATCTATCGAAGGATATTTTTTATGTAACCAGGTTGGAGCAGGTCTTGTGGGGATATCAAGAAACACTTTTATCCCTGAATGCAAGCATAGCTCCATTACCTTATCGAACCATTCAAATGTAAAATTTCCCTCTTCAGGCTCAAAACTATCCCAGCAAAGATGCCCTAACCGCACCACATTAAAGGAGGCATCTTTCATTAATTGAATATCTGTCTCCCAACGGCACTCCTCCCAATCGTGAGGATGATAGTTCGTGCCTGTATATAATATATACTCCTGATTTTTTTCATTGTTTTCCATGGTTGATTCCTTTCTTGCATGGGCAACGATATTTGATTTTATTATCAATGAAACTGAACAAAAAAACAAAGGTCTATTTTCAGAATTTACCATGTCATTTTTAAGTTTTTATTTCTTCTTCTGTACATGCAAACACCCCGAAATAAAACTTCGGGGTGTTTTTGTCGATTATGCTGACAGATCTTCAATATTCAGTGTGGTATCGTTATATGTAGTATATCCGTAACTTTTGGGATTGCCGTCTTCATCTGTTTCAAACAACAGCGAAGCAGGCCTGTCTCCTGTTATTGACGAAAATGTTGCCCTTAAACTCATTTCCCCCTGCTGTTCACCTGTCAATTGAATGTCAGCTTCATAACGGCTCTCATTGAGATAATTATAACTATACTTTTCATATCCGTTGTAAAAATTCACACCGTCATCACTATAATTTTCGTATTGTGCTTCCGTTTCTCCCGATATACTGCTTGAACTACTATTACTGTAGTACATATATCCGGAATGTTTTCCTGCAATTTTCCCTTCTACATTCGAATTAATAGAACTTAACACGGCTAAGTCTTCCACTGCATATGGAATATCATCCGTAGTTGTTACAATTGGCACCGGATTCTGTGGCTCATAATCAGGCAGATCAGCTTTTCTAAGCCGCAATCGCAAATCATCCGTTTCGCCTTTTGGCATCTCCACCCACATTGTACGCTTTCCATCCGGATGCCAGGACAAAGGCGAGCGCATAACCCAGTTCTCATCCGTACTAAGCATGGTTCCCAGATATCCGTCTTCATTTATAGAGCGTTCAATCTCTATCAATGCAGGACCCAAGTTACCTTCCCTTACTAAGCGTGCTCCCTGCACGGTATAATAATACAAAATACCATTTAGCCTTGTACCAACATACAATGGTCTGGGCATAATTCCAAATATTGCAGGATCTATAGTTTCTGAAAATCTGGAACTCATTACAATTCCCAAATATTCATCAGGAGAGAATATAGTTGTTTCATCATATCCGGGGGTATATGTAATTTGCGTCATGTTTTCCGAATCCAAAGACTGCACAATAGAATCTGTTGTAACATATCTCATTGCGCCAACAAGGGATATTGCATTTCCTCCATGGACAAACTGCTTCACTTCACCTCCCCGCGATACGTCAGCCGGAATAATAAAGCCGTCATTCTCCGGGTCTTCTTCAAAATATAATGTTGTACTGATAATCTTCGGGTTTACGATAACATAGTTTTCCGTATCACGTGCCAACTCGCCGATAAGCATGGCAGAATCATCATTTTGAAGGAGTGACGTCCAGGCAATATGAATATTATCAGGTGCAATGATTATTTCTGACCAGCGTCTGCTTGTAACTGCTTCATCTTCAATCGTTGACGGATATACTACCAAAATGATTTCTGTGCTCGTACAGTTGTCAATATCAGGCGTACACTCAAGCACATAATCTCCCAGCAATATCCGCTTGTTATCCCGATATGGCATGTACCGAATACCACCATTCCTTTCTTTTGTCGGTATTACACCAGAAAATATCACTTTAAAATCCGTACCATCATCATTAAGAATAGCCAGGTTAATATAATCGGTAGTATCAATGTCGCTCTCAGTATTGTACGAAACAAGTACTTTCCCTGAATATGTGTAAGTACCACTCGTTACGATCACATCATCTGGCAATGGAATTGTACTTATATCGACTGAAATTAGTTTTTCATTCATCACAATTACCTCCTTTATGTAGTACATTATTACCGAAAAAATACCAAAATACAACCTGCCAATTTTAAGGTTTTACCATGTGTTTTTTAAGTATTTAGATTTTTTCTATACTCAGCAGGCCTGACCCCCATAATGCGCTTGAATATTTTATAAAAATGATTAGTATCCGTATATCCCACCATTTCACATATTTCGTAAATTTTCAAATCCGTTTTTTCCAGAAGTTTTACCGCTCTGCTGATTCTCAAATTTGTCAGGTAATTTTGATAGGTATCTCCAGTTTTCTTCTTAAATAATTGACTAAAGTAATAGGGATTAATAAAAAACTTTTCTGAAATATCTGTCAATGTAATGTCCTTGTCAAAATTCCGGGAAAGATATACTTTTACTTCTTCCACCACATCTCTTTTTTCCGGCATGTTCTGTTTCAGCATCAGCTCATTCATACTTTTCAGTATATTGATGATCCAATTTTCCAACTGTTCTATCGTCGTAAATTTAGAGATACTTTCCAGAGAAAGAATGTTCCTTCCCAGAAATTCATTGAGCTGGAACTGCATGAAAGGCATCTTGCGGATGCCGGATAGAACCAGATTCAGACTTATAAGCTGTAAATCCGCCAGGTTCAAGTTCTCGTCGACTGCAATCTTTGAAAAGATCTCTTCTACAATGCCGGCACATCCCTTATCATCCATTTGATCCATGCATTCCTCCAAACGCCTGATATCCTCCTCTGCTATCCAAGTTGACTTCCCGGTAAGATTCCTGATTTCATCATACACAATGACCGTATTAAGCCCCTTAATGATTATGTAATTCAGGGCAATCCTTGCTTCTTCAAAGGATTTTCGAATTCCATCCAGTGTGTGATGCACCAGTCCGATACCCGCACTGACAACCATACACAAATCCTCTGCCAGTTCCAAACGCATGATAGCTGCCCATGAAATCAATTTCTTGTAATCAATCACACTTTTTTGCGCAATCACTGCAACCACCTGAGTATCGGAATAATGAAGCAAAACCCCTTCCCCTTCCATTGCAAAATATTTTTCCATTTTTTCCTCTGCCAAATGGAAAAATGCATCTCCTGCCTCACCTGTATTTCCACCGTTCGCCTGCCAGATCACGCAGACATATTGTTTCCAGGCGACCGGAAATCCCAGCTGGTTTAATCGTAATTTCCTGTCTTCCGAATAATCCCCGGTAAAATCAATCATCTCTTTCAGCATATATTCCTTCATATTCTGACTGTAGCTTTCTACCGTAAGCTCCAGATTCTGAACCTTCTGATCTCTGGCACTCTCTTCCGAGATTAATAAACAGACCTTCAGCAGCACCTTGTACAACTCTTCTTCCTCTATCGGTTTTGTAATATAATCTTCTACCCCAAGCATGATTGCACTTTTTGCATATTCAAAATCCGTATAGCCGCTTAATATAATAAAACGACCTTCAAATCCAGCCTCCTTTAGCTTGCGGATCATCTCGATCCCATCCATCTCCGTCATGCGGATATCCGTCAGCACGAGATCAGGCTTTAGGACAAGTGCCTTTTCATAACCCTCCCTCCCGTCACTGGCCAACGCTAAAACCCTGCACTCGGGAAGGCCTCTTTCGATCATAAAGCGGATTCCTTCCGCAATAGTTGGTTCATCATCAACTACCAATACCTGATACATATCTGCCACCCTCCTTAATTCTCCTGCCTGGGTATTCGCATTTCCACTACGGTACCTTTCGCATCACTGGAAACTACTTTTAAATAGTAACCATCCCCATAAGATAATTTAACCCTTTCGGCAATATTTTTCAGTCCTATACTGGTTCGTCCCTTTTCTGCTTGTGAGTGGATCGCAAGCTTATCCGAATCGGCCAACGAAATCATGCTGTTCACTTCCTTTATTTTTTCCTTAGACATGCCTTTTCCATTGTCACTGATGCGGATAACAATATCACCATTTTCTACCGTTTCCCCTTCCATCACAATTTTAATAAGTGTACTGTTCATACGAAAACCATGTTCAATACTGTTTTCTATGAGGGGCTGGAAAACCATTGCAATAATGGCGGACTGACGAATTTCTTCTCCGATCTGCACTTCCAGAGAAAACTTATTATGGAATCGCAGATTCTGCAGTTTAATATAATTTTCCGTATATTCTATTTCATCCTGAATCCGATTTGGCAAAGTATGGTTGCTTAATGTCATCTTAAACATTTTTGACAGGATTTGAATCATGTCGGCAATTTCATCTTCTTCCCGCATCAATGCCTTCATGCGGATCGATTCCAGCGTATTATAAAGCATATGGGGATTGATCTGGGTCTGCAATGCCAGCAATTTAGCGTTTTTCTGCTTAATCTCCGCTATATACACATCCTCAATCAGCATCTTGATCTGCTTTACCATATCGTTATAGCTGTCAATCAGACTTCCGATCTCACCTCCCACCTCATTTTGCAGCATTACTGAATAACGTCCTTCTTCGACCTGTTTCATATTCTGCTGCAGTCTTTTTAACGGCTTGGTGATTGTCCGGCTCAGATAGAACGAAACAATGATTACAATCAGAGTGCTGGTTAAAACAGCTGCCACTGCCACATAATTAATTTTATTAATTCTAAACAGCAGACTGGCCCGTGGAATGACTGCATTGACCAGCATGTTTCCCCGTTTCGTCTGGTTTGACATGATAATAAAATCTTCGGAATTTTTGTCAAACAGGAAGGTACTTTCCCTGGCTTGTTCCCAGGTCATTCTTCCACTGGCTACATCGGAATCATACAGAATACCGCCTGCCGAATCAGTAATACTGATCTTCATATTATATCGGCTTCTGGCAAGCAGAAAATCATCATTCAACTCGATCAGGCTGGAAGGATCCAGATCGATGAGCAGCACACCAAAATAAGCGCCACGATAATCCATGATCCGCCTGCCAACGGTCAGAACGGTTCCGTCCTTCTGATTATCATAATAAGAACGGTCATGTATCGAAGTTACCACCAGACTATCCTTGGACTTCTGGATTTTTTCCAGCCATTCCTGTTCCAATAGATCCGACGGCTTTACCGAGTCACCGCTGTTGCTGAACTGATAAAATTTATCATTAGATGTAATCAACATGATCTCTTTAATCTCTGGCTTTAATGTCATCAGCCTCATCATGATTTTTTGCAGGTAAAGCCGCTGGTCAATCTGTTCGCTAATAGACATCTCCTTTTCTCTGCTGATGTTGGACAGCACATCGTTATCTACCAGAGCCGATTTGGTAACCCTGTCATATTCGTCTATAAATTCATCAATATTCGTTACTATCTGTGAATTGAAAATAGAAGCAAATTCCATGGCGGATTCTTCCAGACTTCTTGTGGCGAAGTTGTAAATAATCGTGCTGACCACCAAAAGAGGAACGATGCAGGCAATCAGGTAGCTTAAGAGCAGTCTGTTATGCAATCTCATATTCTTCATCCTGTTTTTCACCCGAATTCCTCCTTCATGCAGATCAAACCAAGGCAGAACCGGTTCTCACCGGCCTGCTTTGGTTTGATTATATCATCTTCACTATATATAGTAAATATTGCTTACTGCTGCGTTTTGGCATACCATTCCCTGGCTGCCTGAGTTACTGCCTCGCCACCGGACGCATACCACCTTTCGACAAATTCATCAAACTTGTCAATATTGTATTCGCCGATAATAATCTTGCAGGCATACTCAATATACAGAGTCTTATTCATAATGTCCGGATAATCATCGTAAATAGATGATGGTATTCCATCACCGGCAATAAGCTTGCCATATTGCTGGCTCTCCTTGATATTTCGGATTGACTGGCTCACCGCCCATTCATTGTCACTCGTAATCATATCTTCAAATAAACCAATTTTAAAATTCATGATCGTCATATCTGACCAGGGTTCCAGCGCAAGATGTTCCATAGTTGCTTTATCGTCTGCCTTTCTGATCAGCTTTCCATCGATCATTTCACTATGCATGCCCTCAACGCCAGTGTACATCTGCTGCCACAGATCTTGATTTCCATAAACATCCAGTACTTTCATAACTGCGTCAATTACCGTCTGGTCATCTGTTTTTTTCACAACAAGGCCACCACTTTGTACTTGTTTTGTGGTATAGAATCCTTCGTATCCAGGAGCACTGATCGCCGGCAATACAACCCAGTCCGGTTTTAATCCGGTAGCATTCTCCGTCGATTCTCCCCATTCACGGACAACTTCTGACCAATGATATGCTACACCAACTTTATTCGAAAAAATCTTACCTTCCCAAGATGCTTTATCATTTAAAAATGTTTCCGGATCCATCAATCCTCTTTCATACAGATCTTTCATAAATGCAAGGGCGTCCTTCATATTAGGGGTCACTGCCGCATAAGTCAGCTCACCGTCATAAATATCCCACTGCGGACTTCCTTCCGTCATCGCCAGGCCATACATGCCAAACAAATGATCCATCCATTTCGCATCTGCACGTCCACCAGTGGGAATTTCATCGGCAATACCATTTCCATTTGGATCCTGTGTTTTGAAAGCTTCCAGCACATTTACAAATTCTTCTTGCGTAGTGGGCATGGGCAGTCCCAGCTTATCCAGCCAATCCTGACGGATCAAACCACTCATCAGATTATAATCAACAATACTTGGTACCATATAAATACGACCTTCTCCCGAAGGATCCATAGCTTTCATGGCATCCCATGCTTCTTCTGGTATCGTTGCCCATAAGTGCGGCGCTTTTTCCTGAATTAAATCGGTCAAGTCCAGTAATGCATTATTCTTAATTAAATCGCTTTCCATTCCATTGAAAGAATAGAAAATATCTGGCATTTCACCAGCTACGATCTTTAAATTTAACTGTTGTTGATAATTCGCTCCCCCATTCCATTCCACATAAGGCTGAATGACTCCTACGCCAATCAGATCTTTGTAAAAATTGTAAATTGCACCGCCTTTTTCAACTGCTTTAAATCCATTATTTCCTGTCCAGATCTCCAGGTCTACCACTGCATCACCATTCGCTTCTGATGACTGTGCAGTATTACCTGCCGTGTTTTCACTCTTTGTGCCTGTTGATTGATTGCAGCCCGCAAGACAAGAGGCTGCCATAACTCCTGCTAATACCATTGCTAAAACTTTTTTTGCTTTCATTTCTCCTCCTCCAATATCTCATTTTTATACATTTTAAAATCATCCCTTTACCGAGCCCAGCATCGCCCCTTTTGCAAAGTGCTTTTGCAGATACGGATAAATGATAATAATAGGGATTATCGCAAAAACAACAACTGCTGCCTGCAAAGTTCTGTCATTAAAGTTATTTGACGCTACAGCGGTCAGAGCTTGTAATTCACTTCCGTTATCAAGCAACTGTCTGATTTTCAATTGCAACGGGAACCATTTCGTGTCTTGTATAAACATAATCGGCGTCTGAAATTGATTCCAGATTGCCACTGCATAGAACAAACCAACCGTCGCCAGCACTGCTTTTGACGAAGGCAGAATAATCTGGCCGAATAGCTGGAAATAGCTTGCCCCATCAATCATGGCAGCCTCTTCCACCTCTTTGGGAAACTGTTTAAAAAAAGTTCTCATAATTGCCATATTATAAGCAGTCAGAATATGAGGCAATACCAGTACCAACGGATTATTGAACAATCCAATTGCTTTCAAAGTCAAGAAATAAGGTACAATCGGAGCTTTAAAAATCATCGTAATAACTACGAAAACCATCAATATCTTTCCTGGCATAAAATCTTCTTTCGAAAGAGGATAGGCCATCAGCGCTGTTATTAATAATGCTAATATGGTGCCCACAATTGCCGCTACCAAAGTTACGGCAAAAGATCGCCAAATACCGGCATTGCTGAGGATATATTTCCAGGCAGCCAGCGTGAAATCTACCGGCAGCAAGTTTACAACGTTCATATCCGCGGCCGCTTTAGAGCTGAAAGACAAAGCCAGCACGGTAATCAGCGGAATCAATGTAATCACTGCAATGATACAAAGGATTATGACTATTGACCCTTGAAACATTCTATCTTTTAATGATTCTTTTATCCTCATTATTACCACAACCCCCCATCTTCTGAAGCCTTCTTAGAAAGCTTGTTAAAGGTCGTTACCAGAATCAGACCAATAACAGACTGGAACAAACCTATGGCAGTCGTGAAACTGTACTGTGCCTGCTGAATACCGACACGATAAACATATGTATCAAAAATATCACCGACACTATACGTCATTGGCGTCATCAGGTTGTATACCTGTTCAAATCCCAGATCCAGGAAACTTCCGATATTTAACAGGAACAATGTCATAACCGTAGGTATCAAAAGCGGAAGTGTAATGGCGCGCATTCTTTGAAATCTGGACGCACCGTCAATGGATGCCGCTTCATACAGTGACTGATCTATACCGCTGATCGCAGCTAAATAAACTACCGTACCCCAGCCTGAATCTTTCCATATCGAAGACAGTACATAGAGTGGGCGGAAATACGCTTCTTTTTGCATAATCAAGATAGAATTTAATCCAAAAAAATTTCTGATATTGTTAAATATTCCACCCATTCCAAACAAATCAAATACCAGTCCTCCTACGATAACCCAAGACAGGAAATATGGAATATAAATTGCCGTTTGAATGGTTTTTTTCAGCTTCAGATTTTGAACTTCATTTAGCATTAAGGATAGCACAATGGGAATTGGAAATGTTAATATCGTTTTGCACAATCCTAAAATAATGGTATTAGAAAAAATCCGTTTAAAATCCGCATAATTAAATAATGCTTTAAAATGTTTCAATCCTACCCATTTACTTCCAAACATACCCCCAATAATATTGAAATCCTGAAAAGCAATCACACTTCCCAATATAGGAACATATTTGAATACGATAAAATAAATCACTCCCGGCAATACCATGACATAATACGGCCAGTACCGCTTCATATTATGGATCAGGCTGGTTTTGCTTTTAGGCTGGTTTAAACTAACTGCATTCTTTGCCATAAAATAGTACCCCCTCTTTCAGTGCTTTTTCGGCACTCCGTAATTTATGTTGTTATTATCTGCGTTTTCCACTTTCTTTTCAACGTTCTTTTTTTAGTTTTTAACCTGCCATTCTTTAGTTCTGAAATCAAAACTCCGTTTTCGAGGTTGCCCCTCGGTTTTCAACTTGTGCTATGAGCAAATAGCTCCACCGATTGAAATATCTTCTGCTTCCAGGCTTTATGGTATATGTGTAACGGGTCTTTAATACTTATCAATTGAATAAACATCTTAAACCGCATAAACACGGCTTTTTTTGCCAAATTTCTCATTGGATTTTTAGCTTTAGTTTTTATTCGCTCCTCCTTCATTTCACCAGACGAGCGTGTTGCCTGGCTTCCGTTCCTTAGTCTGGGACCATGCCGAGAGTCAAGGAACAATCTGCCACTTTTATCATTGCTGAGATTGGTGTGGATATGGCGGTATTCAGATCTTCTAAGCGTCTATGCTCCTGGGCAGACTCACACCACAGAATAATGAAAGTGCCGGGAAAAAGAAAAGTGTCCATATCTCAAGAGCCGGGGTATATTTAAAACCATTACTGGTGCAATGTGTAAATGCTGCCAGCCTAGATAAAAAGAACCCCTATTTTAAATATAAATACGACTGTATCAAAAAACGGCACGGACACAAGCGTGCAATCATAGCCATTTTACGGATGATTCTGACCTGCCTTTATCACATGTCCCTAAAAAAGGAAGCATTTAACCCTGCCGATACCGATTACTCTTCAATTCCAGAGGAAATGTATCAGAAATTCCAGGAACAGTATGATAAAAATGCCATCAAACGATTAAAGAAACGTGGCTACGTGATAACCTTTTTCTGTAATAAGTAAAATGATAAAGTGAGTGATTCTGGTAGGTTCTCCATGACCCGTACCTCGGTCCACCAAAAAGGCACAGTTCTCCCTTTGTAGGAGCTGTGCCTTTTGCCTTCAGTTAATGACCTGCTTTAAAACTAAACGGTTCGAGGTCCGGCTTCCATTTTCCCGGTAACGCGTTTCCTTTTCTACCAGTCCGGCTTTGGTAAGGTCATGGAGTGCACGTTTAACGGTACTTCGTGAAAGCTGAAGATCTGCTGCAATGGTTTTGATTGCCGGCCAACAATCCTGTCCATTGCCAGTACGGTCTTTCAGATACATATAGACCGACCTTGCCCGGTGAGGAAGCTCATCGGATGAAGCTTCGTAAATATGCGAAAAGTAACTCATGAAGAATCATCTCCTTAAGTTCTGATTTGACGGCGAGGAATTGTTTCACCTGCTGTTGCCGGAGTATGAAGCATGCCTGTACCACCTGGGGAAGCTGGTATCTCCCCTGTTCCTACATCTACTTCCATACAAGAGATATGACATCGCACAATGTTTTCTTCCAATGTCTGCTTGTCCGCATAATACACCTTACGCTGGGATTTCTCCTCCATCGTATACACATCTCCAAATATGATTCCCCAATCAAGGAACAGCCGAAGCCTGGTCTTCATCGGATGGGTTCCAGTTTTCATGACAACAAAATTTCCCTTGGGGATAGACTTCAGTTCATCTGCTGTCATAAGCGGACGCTCCATCATCTGGAGCGACTGGCTGGGATCATTTTTCCCTCTGCTGATACTGCCACTCATAACCGTACGGCTGCCCAATGCTTTGCTTAAGACCTCAGCAGTCTGGCTGTTTGGTGCAAATCCGCCAAAGATGGTATCCTGGCAGTTATCTACAATCACCTCCGAGCCTTCTTTTCCATAATTTTTCTCCAATTGCCCAAAGCTCTGGATGATGGGAACCATAGAAAGGCGGCGGGAGCGGCTTGCCGAGAAAATCAGTTCCAGTGATTCAATCGCAGGCAGGGTTCCCAGCTCATCTGCATAAAACACCACCCGGTTTTCCAGCCTGCCGCCATTCTCATCCGCTACTGCGAGGATCTCCCGGTAGAGCTGCTGGATCATCAGGCTGACCATGAAGTACTTTGTCAGATCCTCTTCCGGAAGCACAATAAAAAGTGCCGACTTCTCCCTGCAGAACTTTTCCGCATCAATGGCAGTATCAAAACACAGGATCTGCTCCATCTCCGAATCTAAAAATGAGTTAAGACGGGACAGGACCGTCGACAGGACAGACATCATTGCCTGCTCTGCAGAATTTAATGCTGCCCCGGCAAACCATCTTGTCTTATGGTCATTGGGGAGCTTGTCCATAAGAAGCTGGAACTGACTCTTCCCCTTGATTCCACTGGGAGCGGCCAGCTCCTGCACCAGTTTAAATACACTGATAATGTGACGGCAATCCATCACTTTGCCATCTGCCTCTGCAGGTGGCAGATATTCAGCCATCAACAGAATGACGGAGGTAAGCAATCCCTCAGCGGCATCATAAAAGAACTGATTCTGACCAAAATTTTCACCACTGGCATTGATAATGGTCTTTGATATGATCTTCGCGTATTTCTCAGCCTTTGCTTTGGCACTAAGGTTGCTCCCATCCGCCCGGTAAAGATCCATATACCGATTGACAAGATGGAGCAGATTGTTCCCATCGGATCGGGTTGGATTTCTTAAATCAATGACAGCAACATGATAACCATAGTAGTCACGGGCTATGGCTCCATAATTTCGATAGAGGTCGCCTTTCGTATCAGTTGTGAGAAAGCTCATTCCGGTAGCACAGGCATATTCTAAATTGGGATACAAAAAGAAAGCTGTTTTCCCAATTCCCGATGCGCCTATCATCAGACAATGCACATCATCGGTATCTACCAGTGCAACCACATGATTCTTCTGACCAGTACTGCCTAAAATTAATCCCTGCTCCGGTGGCAGGTTCTTCCCCTCCCGCCACAACTCCGGTGTAAACGGAACATGCCGGTAGGTATTTTTTATTTCCTGCTTTGTCGCAAAGCGGGCAGTTCCGTGCTGTCCATCCCCTACGGTGCGACTCTTAATACCATTTAAAGTATAGTAATTGGCAAGCATGGACAAACCACCCATAACGGCAAATATTGCCGCTCCTGCTGCCAGTAGCATAGAAACCTGTTGGTTCAAATTAGTCTCCCCTTTCATGTCATCGCCAATACCTGATCATGATCCTGACTCTGTTCCTGCTTTTGTTGTTGTTCCTGCTTTTGCTGTTGCTGCTCCAGCAATATGATAGCTTTCAGACTATGTGCAGCAATATTCTCATAGCATAATGCACGCTGCTTCTTTTCCGCATCCGTCATTACACCCTCAAAACGACCCAGAGCATCGATGGCAGGTTCCAACAGTGACAGCCGTGACTCAAGCCGCCCCCGGTTTTCATAAGTCCTGAAGCCATGTTTCAGCTTCGCCTGCATAACCTGTGGTTCCTGACTGCAGCCTGTCTGCCGGTATTCTTCTGCTGCCGCCATCATTGCACCGGCAAGCAGATCCTTCAGGCACCCTTCCACCCCGGCAAAACATCCAGAACGCAAATGCCTCTGACACCTGGCAAGCAATGCGGACAGTTCCTGGAACGCATCATCATAGACTTTATAATCCGCCACCTCCTCCATAAGCTCTGCACATAACTGATCCAAAAGGATACGCTGTGGATGAGGCTTGGACGGAATAGCCGGAAGACCTTGCGCCGCTTTGATACTTTCATTCCAATCCTTATACTCCGGCAAAACACATCCACACGGAATCCCTCTTTCGGTGAGCATGTCATGATATTTTTCACTGGCTTCAATTCCTGCCGGATCATGGTCCAGACATAGGTGCACTTGATTCAGGTGCGGATAAAGTTCCAGCATTTTTATCATGGCATGTTCCGAAATACCGCAAAGACTGACATAGCTGTGCTGTTGCCATCCCCTGGGATAAAGAGTAATAAATGACAGCATATCAACCGGTGCTTCAAACACATAAAGCCGGTTGCTGGTTCCGACATGATGGAAGCTATATGCCGGATTGCAGCCATCTACATTTCCCTTAAATCCTTCCCCCATCGTGTATAGTCCACGCTTGTGGGCATGACGGGCAACGCCATGTTCGTCCAGTCCTACAAACACGGCGTTATGGTATTCCTTCCTGCCATCTCTGGATTTCTCACAGCTCTCATACAATAATTTCTGTTTAACAAAATAACTTACCACTTCATGAGCGATCAACCGGCTTTTGACTAAATAAGCATAAACCCGGCGCATATCAGTATGGGGAGTTGGCAGGGAAAATGTCTTTTGAGATTCCTGCTTTTTCTTCTCCGCTGAATCGTAAGAAACACCCTGCTCGCCTCCCAGCAACATAGTTACTGCCTCCGGGTATGTGAGTTCATAAAATTTCTGTACAAAACCAATGGGATATCCTCCGCTCTCCACGGCATGGTCGTACCATTCATTGCCACGAACCGTTATACTGTGATTGGACTGCAAACGCTTATCCCGCCCAGATGGAATCAGTGTCTCTCCCTGCCGTACTAAAAAGTCCACTAGATCCACACGATTAGCACGTTGTTTTTGTTCCTCTGTAAAATACACATAACTTCCCGTACAGCCACCACCTCCTCCTCATATAATAAAGTTACGGTGTTTTTAACAAGAATACCGCATAAGAAACTTGTTATCTCATAAACCATATGAGATAATGATGATAATACAGATGCAGGGATGGTGATATTGTGCGACTTTTCCATGTAAGTGAAGAAGATGACATAAATGAGTTTCATCCGCGAACTCCTACGAGAAAAGACATAGATCATTCAATTGCTTTAGTTTGGGCAATAAACGAGAGATGTTTGCCTAATTTTTTAACTCCACGAAATTGCCCAAGAGTAACATATCATATTAGTGGATCTACGAACTCGCAGGATATTGATAGATATATTTCTTCACAATCACTCAGCCATGTTGTTGCAATTGAACAGGATTGGCTTAAAAGAATGATGGAAACGTCTCTTTATCTTTATGAGTTTAATCCACAGCATTTTACGCTACAAGATAACGTTGCAGGCTATTATGTCAGCTCTGACATTCAGGTTCCCATTGCTAAGCACGTTATTAACGATTTGTTTGCTGAATTGTTTCTACATAATGTTGAACTTAGAGTACTTGATAACCTTTGGGATTTCGGCGAAAAGATTAAACAGACATCTTTCAATTGGTCTATATGCAGAATGGCTTATGCAAAACCGAAAGCTTAATTTCTTTTCATAATTAATTGCCCTTAGTAGGGTTCTTTTTTGTGCCTATTTTTCTTGCTTAACTTTTATTTTAACTTTTTCTCATTTTCCTCTTGAATAGCTGGTTTTTTGCATAATAAAAGCTGGGATTCATACTCTTCCCAGCCTGACGGTTACATCACCTGTCCATGTTCATCCCTGGCATGTCCTTGTGCCTGTTTCTTCTCGCGCAGTTTTTGCAGGAGCTTGCGGTCAGTATTCTGCCCCGTGGTTCTCATTGACGGAATGTTGTCAGCAAAAACACGGCTCATATGATGCAGCAGTCTTGTCGCCGCCAGCAATACTGACGGTTCTCTCCACTGATCCATATGATCCAGGAAAAACCGGGCATAGATATTGCCTTGTGCTGCCGAAAGCGTAAAGTATCGGATCGCTGCTTCTTTATCTCTGGGAATGTCCCTTCCCATCAAGTAGAGCTTACCGAGAGTATACTGGGCATATTGGTTCCCCTGTTCTGCGGCAGCAGTGAAATACTGCAGTGCCTTGTCCACATCTTTAGGCAGCTCCTCACCGGCAAGATAAATCTTTCCCAGGCGGTACTGGGCAAATTCATTATTTTTTTCTGCTGCCCGATCCAGAAAATAAACGGCTTTATCAATATCCTTGGAAACATCCTCCCCATTCAGGTATAGAACGCCAAGGGCATATTCTGCAAATGAATTACCCTTTTCTGCTGCAAAATCCAACCAATGAAGGGCCAGCTCTACATCCTTTAAGATTCCCTCACCGCCAAGATACAACTTGCCAAGGCGGTATGCTGCAAAATCATTCCCTTGCCCTGCCGCCAAAGCATAGAGGCGGACTGCTTCTGCGGCATTCTTTGGAACATGGTGCCCTCTTTCATAGAGCTTACCAAGAAAATATTCCGCAGAGGAGTTTCCTGCTTCCACCGATTTCTTCAAAAAAGCCAGAGCCTTTTCTACTTGTTCGGGCTCCGGACTTTCTTCCGACAAGATCAATTTTGCAGATTGGTAACAGGCGAATGGATTTCCTACAGCCGCAGCGTTTTCCAGATACTTCTTCGCTTTCGGGATATCTTTCTCCACACCAATACCATTTAGCAACATCCATCCAAGCCGGTACTGTAACCTGTCATCGTGGCTGCATTTCTCTAATTCAAAAAATCCCTGAAATGCTTCCCGGAATCGTTCATCTGACTGATCTATGTTCTTTACACATCCGATACCGTCACGCAGCATCTTACCCAGTTCAAAACTGGCATATGGAAAGCCCTGCTCTGCCGAACGATGATAGAAACGGAACGCTCGCCCGTAATCCTGCTCCACCCCTTTTCCATGGTAATAAAGGCCACCCAGTGAATATTCTGCATACTTGTATCCCTCATCTGCTGATAGTGTGAGCCAGTATGCCGCCTGTTCATAATCCTGTTCGATCCCCAACCCTGCCGCATACATTTTGCCAAGGCGGTATTCGGTATATTTCCATGCCTCCTTTATCTCTGCTTCATAAAATCCATCAAGTGCCTTTTCATACCATTGGTGGGATTCCACCGGATCAGCCTCACAACCAAGACCATCGGCAGACATCCTGCCAAGCTCATACATGGCAAGAGGGTTATCCTCTTCCGCTTCTTCCAGAAAGTATTTTCGGGCTGCTTCAAAATCCTGCAAAACACCCGCTGCTTCATCTCCGTGTAAATGCTGTTTTGCCATTTTATACCTATCTGACCACCATGACTGCCCCTTTTTCACGGTCTTTATATCATCTGATTTCCCTGCCTCATAGGTCTCGCCTTCTGTATTCATAAAAGCTTCTTGTTCCTCACTGTTATCTTCATCCGGCAAAGTATCTGCCGGATGATCCTTTTCAAATGGTATCTCCGGCAAGCCTGTATCAACGGATGCCGGTTCCTCATAGCTCATACAGCCATTCTTTAAACCGAGTGCCTCTTTGATAATCATGTTGCGGATCGGTTTGAATTCCTCGCACTTGGAAAGCGGCAAGACCGCCAGGGGCTTTTCACTATAAAGGTCCGAAATCATTCCTTTTGTTTCCTGCCATAAATGGTAAGCAGCAGCAACCCTTTCATCACGAGCCAGCTCATCCGCAATCTCATCCACCACATTTTTCATACGGACATTCAAATATCCATACTGCTTCTTGCCGCTGCTGCTTTTGAGATGCTCTGCCAGATGGGTGATGAGCTGCTCAATCTTATCATTTTGCAAAACACCATTCTGCATCTGATTCACCAGATCCCGCATCGCTTCTGCCGCCTGCCGGGTGACCTCATCTCTTCTCTTTGTTTTTTCGCCATAAAGCGGTATCAGCTCCTGCCTGAAAATCTCTGTTGCCAACGCAGACTTCATCTTGCGGATACCCTGTTTGGTAAGATACCCCTCTCTTGGATCAGTGCTATAACATATCATGTGAATATGGGGATGGTGGGATTCGTTATGAAATGCTGCATACCACCTGAAATGGTCCGGGTGAATTTTCAAGCTCTCAGCAACTGCCATGGCCTTAGCGGAAACCAGGGCTTTCCAGGCAGTAGCATTTTCAAAGCCAAACTTTTCGGCATCTTCACGTCGGAGTGATATGATCGGCGTCCACACATTTCCGGTATGCTCAGACACCTCCTTACTTACCTCCGAAAGCACCAGTGGCTTTTCTCCGGCAGTAAACAGACCATGGGTATCGAACCTTTCAACGCGAGGCCGGTTGGCAATATAGTCCAGATACCTTTCCCTGTCTACCATCCGATCAAGGTGCTGCTCCAATGCGATCGTGATGAACTCGGAGGCATTCTCCCTGTTCGGTTGTCCAAGATAATCTTCATATTCCAACATATCCTTGCTGTCAGGAAACTCTTTCAGAATCTTCCGAACAAGGGCTTGTTGGTTTTTAGTGGCAGGCCAAAGCTCACGGCCGCTCTTTATTCTTTCCACACCTTCACGGGTGGCAATATATTTTACCAGGTTATCCAGATGTGCTGCCGCCTTTACTGATCCACCTTTCAGATAAGGACATTTCAGGATCAGCCTCGCCATTACTCAGCCCCACCGATCCCTTGCTGGAACTCCACTGCCTTTTCCAACGAGATTTTCCCTCTGGTCTTTTTCACATCAGATACACAGCGCCCCCGAAGCCGCTGAAGTTCATCCTCTGTAATATCCAGATTTGCCGCCAGCAAATGCATCATCATACTGACTTCCACTGACAGCCGGAACAGATTGCCGGACACACGGTTTTCCGTAATCTCCAATGTTCCCTGTAAGCCAGACAGCAAAGACTTCGAGAGATACATGCTGGTATCTTCACTGGCCAGATATCCCATATAAAACTGCAGTGCTTTTTCGATAAACTCACTGCGGCTTTTGCAGTTATCTTCTCTCAACCATCCGTCAAGCCGTTCCATTGTTTCAGGATGAAGCCAAACAGCGGTCCTTACCTTGCTTTTCTTCATGGCAAATATCCCCTCCTTTCGCTTCGACCACCTGCAGGTGACCGTGAAAAAGTGGCATTTTACGTGTTTTCTGCGAATTCCGACCACCTGCACCGTACCAAGCTCCCAATCCGACCACCTAACGTAAAAATCCGAAAACGCCCAGCACTGCTGGGCGAAGTGGCTGGAAGGAGGTCGCTTGCGACCACCTTCCTTTATCCTGCTCTATTTTCAGAAGGGATGGATGGTCTGATTCTGATGCCCCAATCGTCCTGGCAGTCGTTTTCCGCCTTTTGCACAAAGCCTCGACACGGCGTTTTGAGATGACTGTGGTAAAAATATGCCACCTCGTCCCTCAAAAGCCCACACGGGGCGAAACGGTGGGCCACGAAGGGATGACACGGCCTTACGCCTGCTCCATCCCCATTCCGTATATAAATCCAGCATATTATCCAGTATCCAGCACCTCCTCCAGATCTGCCAATCTGCCATCAGTTGTCCGCCGGAGTTTATCCCCCGTAAAGACTCCCGCTTCTATAAGTGCAGCGGTTTATCTCTATCCTAATTTCCGCCTGACGATTCCGGAGGCTGCTCTCTACTTTTTTCTTTCTGTTTTTTCTGAACCGTAGCAGCTGCCGGCACATCTTCAATCCCCTCATCAATATATTCCCGCACGTTAGCAGGCACATATTTTTCATAAAGTCTCTGAAGCTGCTCGCCAAGTTCCTGTTCCAAGTCCGCATCTTTCTTACCCATATACCGTTTGATTGCACGAAGTTTTTCTGCTTCTATGCCAACGGTGACCGTTTCTTTTTTCATATTCTGTGACCTCCATATTATAATTTTTCATTGAAGTCTGCCCATCGCATAGTAATGTTTTGACCAATAAGCGGAGTCAATATTGGCATATCCGATGGGCTTTCCGCAGTGCAACATTTTATTATTTCCAACAAATATCCCGACATGGCTCACCGGAGTAGACGAAGCATAAGTCCCTGTGAAGAAGATTAAATCGCCGGGCCTGGCTTCCGCTTTGGGTATGATGGTGCATTTATTAAAGATCCCCCAGGCCGTATCACGAGGCAGATGATAAACACCGGACTGGGTATACACCCAACAGATATAGCCCGAACAGTCAAACGAAGTGGAAGGACTTGACCCGCCCCACACATAAGGATAACCGATGTACTTTTCCGCTTCCTGTATCAGCGCCTGATAACTGCCATCCCCAAGCGGCTCACCCGGATCTGAATAATTCTGCAAACCAACTGCACCACGCCCATAAAGTACTAGCCCATAGATGGAATTGGCGTTGGTCTGCATGTCCGGATTCACATTCGTTCCCATTGCCGAAGCGATATTTGCATACACTACCGATAAATCTTGAATCGGAATCGCTACCGTATAACGTTCCTCGCCATCTGTTCCATCTGCATTCCTTACTGTACGGGTCCGTTCCTCATACGTGACAAAGCAGTCCACATACCTCAGATGGTCAACAAGAGATGGGCTGTCCGCGCCGAAATACAGAGAATAAAAAATGGACTTTAGCCTCGTCGGATCAAGGCTGTCCCCACCCTCCATCAGACTGCTGACTGCTGCAATCGTACTGTCTATGAGAGAAAAACTATTTCTCATATCCTCAATATACCCTCGATAGTCTTCCGGAACCCGACCGGAGATCACACCGCCACTGAAGCACAGATTCACCGCTTCATTGTTGTGGTCTGCTGTACCGGAAAGCATCCCGCAGACAATGGCCACCACCACGACCACCCTTTCATCCAGCCAAACCCTGTTTGCTGCCCTGCTTCACTTTCCATAAGCTGTTCGGTATATTCAACCGCCTGCTCCAATACATCCGTATCAAATCCGACCGCCTGGTAGCCTTCCTTGATTACATCATAGTAATCTCCAGAGGGGTAACCTAAGCGATGACCCGGAGTCATGACATATACCATCGCAGCAACCTGTTTTCCTTCCAGCTCCAAATCCAGCATCTGTTTTCCATAAAAATTTGGGTACCCCTCATAAAGATCCAGTGACAGTTCATCCTGTGGAGCAATTTCCCACAAAAGAACCGGGACACTTCCTCCTTCACAGGGTTCAATGGTGGCAACCGCTCCCATTCTTCCACCCCGGAACAGCAGTGCATAATCCTTGATCTCCGATATCCCCACCACCTGAGCAGTGGGGCAGCGGTGTGCCATCTGAGGCAGATTCATATTACTGCCATAAGCAATATACAGTTTCTTCTTCATCCATTACTCCTTTACATTGACATGGAGAATGCCTGGGATTCCTCCCCTGCTTCCTCCATTCTGTTTCCTTCCATTCGTGCTGATTGCTCATCTTCTGCCTGTTGATGCTCTGCCTCGCGTTTGGCACGAAGCCGTTCCTTCTGCCGTTCCGCCTGTGCCGGGTCTTTCCAGGCAATACACCCCTCCAGATGATCCAGCAGATGCTTCCTTGCCGTTTTGAACTCATCCCCAATCATCCCCAGCCGGAGCAGCCACACACGGAAGGTATATTTTTCATTGGTAGACTCCGTTTTGGCCGGACTGGCGGAACGCTGGTTGTATGCCTGGGCAGTGACAGCAAGACAGAACTGGATATAGGCTTTGATCTTCCCGGCATGGATCTCTCCATTGAACGCCCGGAACTCAATCGTCCCCTTCTGAAACACACTGTGCAGGTTCAGACAATGGTAACGGCTATGGTGGTAATGTTGATGGCTGCCATCATCACCGCCATACCAGATCCGTTTTAACTGCTCACGGGTTCTGGGCTTTTGCCGGTTCAGCTGCTCTAAAAAACGGGGGTTGATTTTCTGACAGTAATCCATCTCACGGTTACGGGAAACCTTAAGCGCCCGGTAGACCATATCCTCTTTCGCCGCCATGATATTCACCAGATTCCTCAGCTTGTCCGCCTCAAAAGGAGCGGCATTGACATGGATATGGATTCCGCAGGAGGGATTGACAAAAGCCCCGGCTTCCCGAAGCTTCCGTACCAATTCCTGAACTGTTTGAATATCTGTATACTGACAGATGGGGCTGACCAGTTCCACACTGTAACTCCTGTCGGCACATACCTTCCGCTCCCGTTCCTTTCTCTGGCAATCAATACTGGCATCACTCATAAACTTCCATTTCCGGTTCTGGTAGTCCCGTGCATGATAGGTATCATAATAGCCGCCCTCATATTCTTTGGCAGTCCCAAAATACTCCGCTGCCACTTCCGCCGCCCGGCACCGGGTAATCCCTGTCATTTCAATCTCGATCCCGAAGTCCTGGTCCTGTATCTCCATTCAGCCACCGCCTTTTCACATCCGGTGCGTAAAAGCCGGGGCACTTTCCTGCATAAGCCCGGCCATTTCAGCGGCAGCATTGATGAAATTACACAGCCGCTCCCTGCGCCACTTATCGATGAGATAATGGTCGCACTCCTCATTTAAGCTGTTGAGCTTCTCTACCACTTCCTCCACACACATCGCTGCCGCACCGGCATCTCCCTGAACAGCAATCAGGCTGTCAATAAAATCATCCAATATCTCCCCGCAACGTTCCACTTCATTCCGGGTATAATGCTGCCGTTCAAGATACGGGTTGGGATATTCGGTTCCATCCATGCACGAACGCAGATGCTCCAAAATCAGGGGACGGCATTCCGGATCTGCTTTCTGATACTGTTCCATAAAGGCCAGGATATCCGATTCCCTGTTGGGAGTATAGGTAATAAAGGACAGCATATCCTCCAGAATACCTGACTTGTTTTCCTTTTGCTTTTGAAGCTGATTCATCATTTTTACTCCTTTTCTACGCTAACACCTGCTACCTGCCACCTGCTTTGCCAAACAGCTTCTCCTTATATGCCGGGGCATGAACTGCAAGGTTGTACCGTTCAATGCCACACTTATAAAGACATACGCCCCGCTGTGGGAAACGGATCAGGTTATATTCTGATTCCTCCAACTGCAGGCTGTCGATATAAAACTGCTTGTCGATATTCCCGGCATTGAACAGGAATGCGTGGGTTGGGATAGAAAACAATGGCTTGGTCAATTCCCGGATCCCTTCCAAGTTAAAGTCCTCAAGGTTCTGGCTGGCAAGAATGACTGCCGATTCCTTTTTACGTACCCGCTTCATAAAGTTCCGGATATACTCAATCGCCGTCAGGTTCGTCAGGAACAGGTACAGTTCATCGATGCTGGCCGCCGTGTTTCCTTCCGTCAGGAGCTTGTCACTCATAAAGGACAGGACATTGAACAGCAGGGCATTCTTTACATTTTTACTTGCCTGCAGAAGCCCCTTCACCCCAAACACAATAAATCGGTCCGAGGTCACGTTGGTATGCCCGTTAAAGAACTTGCTTTCCGCACCCTTGCACATGGAGTGAAGCCCCAACAGGATTTCCTGCAGAAGCTCAGCCGTATAGATCTGATATCTTTCTTTTCCGAAATGCCGGTACTCCTCTTCGATCAAATCATAAAGATCGGACAAAATGGGATAATCCTTGGCAGTAAGGCGGTTGAAATCCGTATTGTCACTGACACCAAACTTTTGGTACAGCATGCCCAGCATGATTTCTATCGTATCAATATGGCTGTCTTCAAAATCCTTATAGGTTCTGAAAAAGTCTTTCAGGAAGGAAATATGCTGGCTTAACTTCGTCCGCTGGCGGAACGCCTGGGGTGCATCTTCATCCTCCGGGCTGCCGCCCTCATCCCAGGTCTTGGGTTCCAGAGGATTGATCATATACCGGCCGCTCATCAGGTCAATGAAACAGCCGCCAAGATTCTGCGCCAGGTCAACATATTCGTGCTCTGGATCTAAACAGATGACTGCCTTACCGGATTCCAGGATATTGCTGAGTATCAGCTTGAGCAGATAACTCTTACCCTGACCGGAGTTGCCAAGGATCAGGATATTTGCATTGGTCTTATCATTGTCGCGCTTATCAAAATCAACAATGATATTGCTGCCGAACTTGTCCCGCCCCAGGTAGAAACCATTGGCATCAGTCTTGCCGGAATAGTTGAACGGATAGAGGTTCGCCACACTGGAGGCCGGTAGAACCCGTTCAAACTGGCTGCCAAAGACATTGTGCCCGGCTGGTCCCACCGCCAGAAAACCCTCCCGCTGCCGGAGAATCAGACGGTCCACGTTCAGCTTTGAACGGACCAGCTCGGTCAGTACATCGGTTTGAAGCAGTTTAAGGGCATCATGGTCATGAGCAGTCAGCTCAATATAAACTGCACAGTGCAGGAGCGGCTCCCGGTTCCGGTGCATGGTACTAATCAGAGTTACCACATCCTGCAGATTGCTTTCGGCTGTCACGGTCTGTTGAAGATCATTGGTGTTGCTCTGGTTCAGCCGGTTCTTATTGGCAGCGTTATGGATGATCTTCTTTTCTTCATTGGCAGTCACCTGTCTGGTATAGATCCGCAGGGTCACTCCATCTTTTTCTCCCATATGGCGCAGGATCGCCTGTTCCGATGTGTTGGTGGGATACTCCCGCAACGCCCACACACAACGGTACGTGTTGCCGCAAATAAAATGATCCGAATGAAACCGGATGATGGATGGTGCAATCATATCCAGAAAATCCTTCATCTTCACATCCTCTGCTGATTTGGCTGCCTTTCTGTTTCTATTCACCAAGGATTACCCACCTTTCTCCATCATGATCTTCATATTGTTCCGTTGTCACATTTTGCTCATAATAAACACCCAGCAGCCGCTTCATATCATTTTCATCCGCTTTTCTGGTGGTAAAGCCCTGATCCTTTAAGGACTTTTCAATCCGGGAAAGATAAGGCTGGACGTCTGATTCCTTCTCATCCCGCAGCCGGATGATAATCAGGAATTCACGGGCGGTCGCCATCTGTACCTGCATCCGGTCAAGGGCTTTGGCATCCTGCTGCAGGAGCTTTTGGATCACCGGATTCTGCTCCTCCTCCATGCGGCTGCGAAGATAGGATTTGTTGTTCTCAAAGTTCTCCCGGCTGTTGAGACACAGCATCTCTATTTCGGCAATGCCTTTCAACACGTTCATCAGTGCATAGATTCTCGCACCAATGCTGGTATCGGACAGGACACTGATATTGGTAGGCTTGATAATAAAAAACACCAGCTCACCATAACAGGTCTCCAGACTGTAGTCCTTAATTCCAACAATCCCCATGAGCTGGCGGGTGGATGCTTTAGCTTTCCCCTCCTGTTTCTGATTCTGTCTCATCTTCATACTCCGATCCTCCATTCATAGATTTGCTGCCTTCCGAAGAAGAAACCAGCGGCATAACGGATAAAGTCAAGGATACTGGTATCCTCAAACCGGATGGATAAAAAGGCGTAGACGGCTGTCAAAACAACCGGCGGCAGAAAACGGATCCGGGAAAGGGCGAAGACAGAAACAAGACATCCGATGCCGATAATGCCGATATCACGCAGCTCCCATAGCCATAATGTTGCCTTGGACTTCAAGTTGTCCGGGTAGATATACAATACTTATCCCTCCTCTTCTTCATGGATTTTCTGTAAAAAATAAGCGATACCCCGGAAGATGAAATCTACACAGGGTATCGCTACGCTATTGCCAAGTGCCTTGTACCGGGCGCTGTCGGATGCTCCGGGTATCAGGGTCCAGTAATCAGGAAATCCCTGGAGCCGTTCACATTCCAACGGGGTCAGGCGACGGATCCGTTTTCTTTTTTCTTCACATTGCTCCCTATCCGCACGTTCGCAGATCAAATCTGTACCACCCTTGTATTGTCTGGCACACTGGGTGCTGACGCAATCTCCCTCACGATACGAGGAATGATCCTGATGGTTGAATACGGCATGGCGGTCAGAACTGGTCAGTGTGTAGGAAATACCAGTCTGGCAGCCAAGACCGTTGCCGCCATTCTGCACCTGCCGGTCAATCACGTTGCCGGCAATGCAGAAGCATTCCGGAACATCCGCAGGATGGTCTTCAAGCAGTACCGGTTGATTATTGCCGGAAGTCCCGGCGGCCGAAGTGATCGTCGGACAAATACCCTCCCCGATTTCCGCACCTCCCTGCTGGGTCGCCATGACCAACGGCTGGTGCCCGCTCATCCCGGCACGGAGCGTTCCCACCACTCCCACGGAAACATCCATCCGCTCGCCACCCTGGTCATTGAGGCACAGAACCGGCTCCGCTACAAAGGTCTGCATCTGCATGTTCCGGGTCGCTAAAAGTGCCCCGGATATTCCATGCAGATCGATCACCTCGTCTCTTTGATTGATATGAAAGCTCTGTATCCCTTCCGGGATCAGATAAGCTCCGCCTGGATCATCAATGCTTCCCTGAGCTGATAGGGCAGCTCCTTGCCCCTCGCCTCTGCCCGGCGGAGGATTCCCAAACAGGCTGTCTTGCTTAAATAATACTTCGGGTGCGGTTCTGCCTCCAAAATCTGCGACAAGGAAGATACGACGGCGACGTTGGGCGACTCCCCAGTATTGAGCGTCCAGGACTCGCCAAGCAAGACTGAACCCTGTTCCCAGTATGGCTGCCCCAGCAGATTGCCATGACCCGGTGTCAGGTCGAGGAACAGAAAAGGAGCCGTCCTTGATGCGGATGATCTCCTCAATGACCGATTGGAAATCACTCCCATCTGAACTTGAAAAGGCACCTGGGACATTCTCCCAAACGAGGTATCGAGGTCGGACAAGGTGATCTGGTATGCCTCGTTGTTCATCGGCTTTTCTCATCTCCTTTACAATACGTACCTGGTCCATAAACAGACCGGAGCGTTCCCCGGCCAGCCCGGCACGGTTCCCATTTGCCAGGGATAGATCCTGGCAAGGCGAGCCGCCGCAGATGACATCCACAGGTGGCAGTTTCGCCCCATCCAGCTTTGTGATATCCCCGACATGGACCATCCGGGGGAACCTGATCCTTGTGACTTCCATGGGAAACGCCTCAATCTCCGACGCCCACACCGGTACAACTCCATGGCGGACAGCTGCCAAAGGAAATCCGCCGATTCCATCGAATAAACTTCCCATCGTGAACATTACACCACCTCCACTGCTAAATAATAAGTTGATTCCATCCACATGCTCCTCTCCGTCATTTCGGTGCAACTGCCTGCACCACAGTCCTGGTGGTATTGACTGCCGCCTGTGCCGTATGAACAGCAGATATGATATTGGTACGGGTACTCGTATCCAATCCAAATGCTCCGGCAATTCTCGGCACCTCCCCTGCTGACAGCATCATCCCCAGTCCCATCAGGGCATGGGTTCTGAGTACCATCAACCCGCCTGCCAAAATAGTCGCCTGCAGGAACGTGGTCAGGCACAAGCCAATAATCTGTTTGCACCACTGGATAAAACCATCGATATAGCCTCTGGGCACACTGAACATATACAAGCTGCCGACTGCGATCTGGATCAGTAGAATACCTCCCCGTTTCAGATTGGCAAAAAATACTTTTATGACCGCATATCCCATCATGAGGATCAGAAACAGCAGCATTACAGGATTGGTTATCGTGGACAATCCGCCGAAAACGCCGGAATTCATCGCTCCATTTAGATCCGGTGTGCTGCCAAGTCCCTCCATGATCTGCGTTGCCATCTCACCAAAGCTGGTTCCAAACCCTGTGATCCCGGCTGTCAGGCTGCTTTGCAGATCAACTGACAGTTTGAATAATTCTACCGGTACAACAGTAAATAAGGATACCGCCATGAAGCCTTTGATCGCATTCAAAGCTGCATCCTTTACGCTTCCACGGCCATGCTGATATTCGATACCGGTTTCAAAGCAGGATACCACAAGCCCTGTCACATACAGCGACCAGGCCAGGTAAGAAAAGAACAGGACAATGGATTGTACCCAACTCATCTCAAAAAGCTCCACGCCCATGTTTCCCATCTGTGCAAAGAATTCTGCCAGAAAGCCCACCACCTGACCATAAACCCATTCAATCAGCTGGTCCATGACATTGCCAAGGATAAAGTCCCATATGAACATTTAAGGTTCCACCTCCCTCCATGAAAATAAAAAAACATGCCATGAGCTTTTCACGGTACGCTTTAAGGGTAATTCCGATTAACATATCATTCTTTACATTTGCTGGGTCATTGCAGAGGATTGTTCCTGCACTGGTTCGCTGAACACTTCCAGATATCCGTCCACTACCCCTGCGAGCTTTTGATAATCCAACTCGGTTGGCTGATAGACGTACCAGGACACCTAGCTGCCATCCACCCATAAGTGCGGAAACACCCCATCTTTAAAATTGGGGTTACTCACTTTCTGCTTACCAAACAGATCGTCAAAACGGATGAGAGCCGTGTCAATGACTCCTTCATTCCGATTTAAAAGTATTATCTTAAGCGAATCATAATGACCCGCTATTTTCGTATTATAAAACTCTGCTCTCATACGGATGTCATTACTGATCTTTCCATAACATGATCTGCCGACAAATCTCGGTTCTGTCAGCAAGGTATCATGCTGAAACAGCTTTCGTAATTCCTTCTCAAACGTATTCATTTTCACACCCTTTGAACAAGAATTGACTTGTTCCCTTTCTGCAAAATAAAAAAGCCTTCCGTTTTCTTGGAAAGCAGTTGACAATTATTCTATTCAGAGTTTACATAGGATTGGCGGGGTTTCCCCTACAATAAAAAACGTCATGGCAGACTGATGTGCAGTAACACACCAGTCCTGCGCCAAGGTGATCTCACCACCCAGCACAACCGCAAAAGCGGCACCACGACAAAGTCATTATACCGCACTTATCGTAATTGCACAAGAAAAACACTGCGCGTGCCTGGGTAATGGAGCATCCTGCTTCCGCCTTTGCATGCGCTTTTAACGATACGGGAAATTCCCGACCCTTAAACGAAAGGTCGGGATATTATGAACATGTTTCAAAACTTAGACGGCTTATTTGGCTGTCTGGACAGCGAGGTCACGAATGATTCCCTGCTGTCGCTCTTTCGGCTGGCAAAACAGATTCGCCTGCGGCTTGGTAAACAAGGCTATCTGTTGGACTGCTACCTCTCTTATATTTTTGAGGGCTTGAACAATACGCTCATCCACGAAGCTGCCGATGATGGATTCCAAACCGGAGGTGAACTGCCAAGCCTGCTCGCTTCCGTACTGGACGGCACAGAACCAAAAAAGACACGACCGTTTTACCAGCGGATGCAGGAGATCTATGAACAACAAAAAAATGTGTTGACGTTCCAGGAGCGGCATACCAACCTGACCATCCTCCTGTTTTCCCTTGCAGACGAAATGATGGCGGATGCCACTTCCCGGTACGTGGTGGAGCAGGCAAATAAGCTAAACGGTATTGTGGAAGAAGTTTATTTACAAGATCTGTTCGAACGGATTTCCCATCAGGTCGGTGAAGCAATGATGGAAGAGCTGAATACGAAAATCCGGCAACGGTTCCTGATCGCACCATTAGCAGCGGTGTTCGCACAAGGAGTGACCAATGAATTGCTCTTCCAATTGACCGACCGCGACCGTGAGACCAGCAGGCAGATGTTCCAACTCCTTTTGGACAATCTGCCCGACACGCCGTAGCAACGACAAAGCTAAGGAATGGCATCTATTATGGGTGCCGTTTCTTTTTTTCCGTCTTTATACAAGTATCTGCCTGAGCACTTATATTAACACATTTTCAATTGTCGGAATCCTTATAGCAGCTTTTTTACTACATGCCGCATATCATCCAGTAAATACTTGCATAAAGGCGGTGACCGTGGGATAGGGCATTTCATTTTCTCTTTCATGGTGTTGCTCTCCTTTGCATTTGGTTTAGTGGTGTGGTAAAATAAAAAATATCCCTACAAAAAGAGGAGTACATATGAACATTACTCACAACGTAGAAATGCTTGAAATCAAGGGATAATTCCAAATTACCCTCGCCTTTACGGCGGAATAAATCAAATTCTAATTTGGCGTTGACATTATGAGGATAACACTGCTTTGATCACCATCGGCATTGGTATAGTGAGCTGAAAGGGCTGATGAAGTGCACATTGTGCTTGTAGCAGAGAGATCCTATTGGGATAAAAGGAGACAGAATGAATTCACACCAAAACAAACAAAAACAGCAGGTTTCCCAACGTGTACGAGTACCTGGAAGCAACAAGCTCGGGCTGGCATTTTGTGTGGCAGCGATGATGCTTCTAACGTCCTGTGTATTTTCCCCTCCATCCAAGGACAGAGTAGTGGCTCATGTGGAGAAGGAGTTTGGAAAAACACCGGAGATACTTTTTGTAAAGAAGAAGGATTGGGGAAAAACGGTCATCTATGGAATGCGCTTTGAGGGGGAGGAGCTTATCTTCACTGTGGATTCCATGCTGTTCAGTGGAAACTACGGACCACAAACATGGATCAGAGACCATTACGACCAAGCGATCATAGATAGCAGAATGCCGGAGGCGGAGCTCCTGGCCGAGAAATATGGCCTCAGTGTCCGCAGACTGACAGGGGGATTGGGAGAGACTGTGGCGATTGTACTGCATGATGAGGAACAGGCCGCCGATGCGGTTAATTTGTATCTGGATTTATTCCAATTGTTTCCCTTCAGGCCGAATAGCCTGGCCGGTTGTTCCTTCCGGTTATTGCGAGAGGAGGAGGAAGAATTTCTGGAGAGTCTGCCTTTTTCCTGGGCCAGACAATTTTTTGAGGAAACTGAAAAAAAATACACAAAAAAATATTTTGATAGCCCTGATCCTAGCGTTATCAAGCAGGCATTATATGAAGAGTGGAAAGCCATCCCTAAGAGGTACAGTGACAAATCGGCAGGTGAGAAATGACATTTCCTTACAAGCTGCCGGTGAGGGTGTGATCAGATGCCTTTCTCAAAAACAATTCCAGCAGGCCATTCCTTCGATATTCCCATTCAAAAGCAAGAAGCTTCGCCCTATCTGAAGAGGACGGAGCAAGGCAGCGGGGATTTAATAGTCCCACTGCCCTCGCTTTTATCTCTCCGCCGTTACATGCCCAGGATAGTCCAAACATAAGTCGGGGCCGTTAAAGTAAATACGAGACAGGCAAACAAAATCGCCGGTGCGGCCCACTCAAATTGGCCATGTTTGCGATAGTCAAAGTAAGCTGTGCCCAATTTGCCAAAGAAAAACACTGCAAGAATCAAGTCAATCGCCGGAAAAACTACGTTATTGACAACCGTTTTTATCTGTGCCGAAGCATCTCTCCAGGTGCCTTCAATCGCCCCAGCCACATCTCCGCTGCTTGCATAAGCCGTTATAGCAAGCACCAAACTTAACATCAATCCGATACTGCAAAGAAACATGATTCGTTTTAATCTCATTCTCAATCCTACCTTTCAACTTCGTCCTTTTTCTTCTAAAGCTATTTTGGTTTCTGCGGCGCAATGTGCCAATCTGACCATAAATTCCCCTGTATCATAACCGAATCCGTCAGATTCAGCGACAACATCCCCGCCGGAGTCCATCCGTCAATTACCCAAGTGTATGGCGTATATTCTCCGTCCGGATACCAAATCGGAGTGAAATGTGTCCGGTTATAATACGTGCTGTACTTGTTATTCTTAAACTCAAATCCTGAAGAATATCCGCTCGTTGTCCGATCTAACAAGCGCCAAAAACCTTGATATCCAAATTCCGGGAAATAAGTGACGGCATTCTGCGCCATAGTTGCCGCTGCGGAATTGTTCGTTTTAACCCTGACAGAAACATACTGATTGATTCCATATCCTGACTTGATTTGATTACTGCCTGCTGTTGGATTTTTCTGATCCGGTGTAATCTTCATCGTAGCAGAAATATCAGCATAATATTCATCCAGTTCAAACTCCCACCAGCCATGGTCGCACCAATATCCCGAATCATCCTCATCTCCACTGTGCCATACCCAATACGCATACCAGTATGGACGCCATACGGTCCATTCAGCATGAGTCTTTTGCTCCTTGTTTGGTACAGATGTCTTTTGATATCGGTCATTACGGTCATCGGCAACCGGATTGGGTGGAGGATTCTCATCCAAATCTACAATCTTGGCAGTAATTACCCCCTGACTTACCGCCTTACTTCCTGATGCAGATACATTGATCGTGACCGTTTGTGGCTTATCTGGAGTAGTCCACCTAACCCACACAATCTGGCTGTCTCCGCTGGGATAGTACACCTGATTCACGCGATAGGTTTTTCCGTTAATCTTGAATGTCACCGTAACCGGATGATCCGGATCGCTTTGGCCCCCGCTCACTCTTACCGAGGTAATAACCTCTGTATTCACCCGGTACTCATAATCATAGCCACTTACTTCCGGTCCCCCATCCTTCTCCGTCTCTTTAAAACGAATGACTCCCAATCCTAATGCCGCCTTAATCTCCTGATTTGAACGAACGCCGGTTTTAGGACCATCCCATGCCGGATAGCCTAAATCTGCCGTTTCCAGAAACATTGCCAACGGCAGGTTCTGGAAACCCACTGTAGGAAGTCTGGAACGGACTGCACCATTGGTTATTTCATCATAGAGTGCTGCTTCTGTTGCTGTCATAGCAAAGAACACATCTTCATATGTCAAATAAGAAACAGGCTCAATTAATAACTTATACTCACCATTAACCAAGACATCAAAATCCATCCCTACTACACTGGCGATACTTCGGATTACCTGTTCATCCGTAAAGTAGCTTTTTATTTCATCAATATTGGCCGCCCCAAGACTCTGTGAGCTGATAATTTTCGGTAACGCCTGGGTCGGATTAAAAAATATATAAGTGCTAAAATATGGAGTGAGTACTGTTCCATTACTATACTGCAGTTTGGAAATCTTATTAAAATGAACAGCACCAGTAGGCTTTTTGTTGGTCAGATCAATGGGTTCAGTAACCACAGCCTGGTCACTGGCTCTAACCACCGTAACACGAACACCCTCATTACCCGGTGACCATTTGTTGGAACTGGTACCAGTTCCCATGCCACCGCTGCCATTATTAACATTGCCTTCCCCAACAGCATAAACATTCCTACCGGGAACTGTCAGCAACATAACGACGGTCAATAAAACACTTGTTATGCGTTTCATCTAAGCTCTCCTTCTATGCAAAAAGCACAGACCTTAGTCTGTGCCCTCATGATATGATTACCTTTTCACTCCATGATACCGATCTTATTTCCATTCTCGTACATGTCTTCTAATGTTACTCCATAAGAATCACCACTACCTTCTACCCAGCCAAATCCAGGAACATAAACTCCGGCATTCGTACCCCCGCCCTGCGCTTCGCTATTTTTCGCTGCCTCTGTTGCTGGTATGGTCTCTTCCGCTTTAGCTGCAGTTGTTTCCGGTACCTCTTCTACCACAGGGGATGTTGTTTCCGGAATAACCTCCTCATGCTTTACTGTAGTAACCTCCGTCACCGTTTCTCCACTGGGCTTTTGCTGTGAATTCTTTTTCTGTTCCTCACTGGGAACCGCTGGCTTGGTTGGCTCTGTTTGAATATTTTGCTCCGGCTGGTCTGTCTGTGCTGGCAGTGTTTCCGTTTCTGTTTCTCTGCTTCCCGTTGTCGGCGCTACCGTAATTTCTTTTTTCTCTGTCGTTGGTGTTACTTCAATTTCCGTTAGTACTTCTGTGCTGGATGGCAGCACGTCTGCCTCTTTTGAAGTTTTACCAAACTGAGAACTGATAGTTATGACCAGGACGATTATCATGACTGCGCCACCGGCAACAATCAAGCCCTTTTTTGTCTTTTCATTCATCTTCATCATAATCCCTCCTGATGACATACATTACTATATATTTCCATTTAAGTCTAGCATTTTTTACTAATGCCGCTCAAACACCTCTGTATATCCTGCCTGCACCTTCAGCTTAATCTTCATAGCTGGCAGCTGCTTCCCTGCAAATTGCACCGGTACCTCTAATACCATGACTGCATCCGCCTCAAAGTTCGGCTCGGTTGCCGGTGAAGAAGGTGCAAACGGAACATTTCTTACCTCTACTTCTAATCCGGACAAGCTGTATTCCACCACTCTCCCTGAATATTTCACATACCTGCCACTCTCTAACTGTAGTCCTAAGACCCGTTTCAAATTTCGGTAAATATCACCAGTATCCACACTGTCCTCAAAGCTGGAAGCGATCGGTTGATACCCACCGCTATACCCCTCACGCACACCATGATATACATTGGTATAGTTTTCATTTACCGTTACGATGATCGCATCCTGAAAGGCTTCCTTTACCCCGCTGGCAATGATACTCAGCCGGAAATACTCAATAACCCCGCTCATAATCAGTGCCAGTGCCAGGGTAATCGAAATAATCAGCGGAAAAGCCGAGCCACTCTTATTCCTGAGACACCTGACCAGTCGTTTCATTTGTGATACACCTCACTTTTCCCAGTAGCTCTTGACCGCAGTGTGATTGGAAAAGAACCAAAACCAGCAAATAATCCCAAATCCATCCGATAGCTTAATGTCACCGTTATTTCTTCATTTAACTGAACCTTCCCCGTAGCCGACCAGAAGACATCCGGCGCCATTCCCGTCTTTTCTCTCAAATACCGCTCGCGGTTACTGGTTTCACTGCCTACCCGCCCTGCCATTTCCGCTTCCCGGATCAACTCTGTTGCAAAAGTATCAAGCTGCTGTTTTGCAATGTAAATGGGAAATACCTTTACTGCAAGCGCTATCACCAGCATGGCACACAGTACCAGAATAATAACGTCGATATACCCTTCCCCATGCTTGTCTTTTATGATTTTTAGCACATTTTTAAAGTCATTATGATTTTCACGCTTCATTTCCACCCCCTAAAACATCCCCGTAAGAGATGTAATAATCTGATATATGATAATCGCCATATAGGTCAGCAGAAAACACATCAGCATGATAAAGGAGAACACCCGGATTTTAGGCGGGATCTTCATCGCCTGTGCTTTCAACCGTTGCAGTTCCAACTGCTTCATATCATGGGATAGCATCTGGAAATACACAGCCCCATCATCCCCTCGCAACACTCCGATCAATCCTCTGGTCACATCGGAAAGCATCGGTGAATTAAACCGGGCTTCAAACCGGGTAAGGGCCGCTTCATAACTGGAGGAGCGCATATCCGCCGTGAGGATATCCAGCTCTGCAGCAAAGTCCTCTCCTGCATTTCGCTTAAAGTTCTCAATCATGGAAAGCACATCACGGCTGGCTTTCAATTCCTGAGTAATCGTTGCCACAAACCTGGGGAGTTCCTGTTCCATCCGGTTCCGCTTTTCTTCCAGTGCCTCCTCCGCTTTCTTAATCTCTTTAAAATAAACAAGCACAGCAAGAATCAAAAGAAACGGTGCCAATAAAGGCAGAACAATCAGTGACGGAATGATTCCAAGTCCAGGGGCAGCGGCCTTAATCACTGCAAGGGCAACAAACAATTCCGGCGTCATGCCAAGCCCGGCTGCCGACAGGACCTTTACCATCCGGCTTCGCTTATATTCATCCATATGAATATAACCAGAAAGCTTCACCGCTGCCGCATGGAAAACAGTATCCGTGGTCTTCGGCTTCGCCCTTGCCTGTTTCCCCGCTGCCAACATCGCTTTCTGGGTGGCAAGCCTGGGCAGATGCAAAAAATCTGCTACAAGAAAAAAGAGTCCTGCCGCGAACAGACTGACAAATAAAAACAGATAGATGATCATCTCCTACCTCCTGTACTCAATAGGCTGGGTTAGTTTTATCACAAATGCTGTAGAGATAAAAATCGCCGCCGCACAAATGGCAAGAATAACCTGCCCCAGCAAGGTATACATCAAGGTGTTGTACCAGTCCTGATTAAGAAAATACAACAGCGGAATGTTAGCTACCAACAGCACCTGCATGATGACAAATTCCTTCCGTGGCTCAAACACAAGGTTCTCCAATTCGCCATTGACCACCCGCATATCTGAAAGCTTGACCACGATAGGTGTTAGTGTCGTCTTTAAGCTGCGGTCATGCTGACAGGCAATCAAAGCATCACACCATTCCCGGAACACCGTATTATCAATCTGACTCTTCATATCAAAAAGAGCCGCTGTCACATCCGGATTTACCAGCTTGATCCTGGAAACAAAGCCCCGGAACACATTTAGCACCGGCTGGTTCAGGTAATCCTTGTTTTCTTCCACCGCCGTCAGGATATCCTCATTCCTCAAATAAGCCGTGGTAATGATACTAAGCGCTGTTTCCAGTTCCCCGGCAATATCCTTCTTGAAATGGCTGGCGGTCAGCTTCACCCACCAGAATGGTAGGAACAGAAAACCGGCCGCCATTACAGGAACCAGAAAAAAGTTCCCAATCAGAATGGCGACTGATGCCCCTACCGCAAACAGCAACAGAGCGGCTGCACAGATCATAGGAAACTGATTCTCTCGCCCGGTCACTGACAAAATTGCCTGTACCTCCATAATCTCACGGCGCAGATAGGACGGCTTTTTTCTCTGTGTTGTCTCGTTAATCTCATCCTTTAATGACTTGGGTTTATCTATGAGACTTTCAAATACTGAACCGGTAAATGCCATGGGTGATATCCCAAAAAGCATGAAAAAACCTGCAATCATTCCGATGCAGGTCATAAGCTGTATACTGATCATGTTCGTTTTTCCTCCTTTCCACGAAGCGTATCAATCACTGTCAGCGGCATCCCATTTTCCAGGAACCGCTTGGCAAGACTATCCGAGATGGGATTCACCTGCTCATGGTGTCCCTCAATGATAAATCTCCCCTCGTCCATACGATTTTCTGTAATGATATACCGGAACAGCGGGCGGTAGTGCCTTGAACCATCTGATAAAATCTCGCACTCCTGGATCTCCATCATCCGGCGCTGCTTATTCTCAAGTTGCTTGCAGAACACCACCACCGGATATGCTTCCGTCACATAATCCATCAAGGTATTGTCGCTCATATCCACGGCGCGTTTGCAGAGAGACACCATCCGCCGGTAGGTTGCTTCGCAGGAATTGCTGTGAATGGTAGTAAGAACCGCCACTCCGGTCCGGGCTGCCTCCTGAGCCGCATTGGCCTCCGCCCCACGCATCTCACCGACCACCACAATGTCCGGATTAAAGCGAAGCGCCATATCCAGAAGGGCGATCTGATCCACACGCTGACGGTCATTGTCAGAATCACGGGTCAACGTATGGATGACAGAATTCACCACTCGCCCCTCTTTCTCACGTACTAGTGCCAGCTCACGGGAGCCGTTTTCGATGGTGTAGATGCGCTTATAATCCGGGATCGTTGTCAATATCCAGCCAGCCACCGTCGTCTTCCCGGAGCTTGTAGCCCCCGCCACACAGACAGAGATCCCATAACGGACACAAAGGGACAGAAAATCCAGCATCCCATCCGTAGCGGTACCGCTTCCCACAAAATCATCCTTTGTCATGGACTGTGGATTTACAATACGGATGGAGGCAGATATGCCTACATCTTCGTCCACAATCGGACTTTTCAGGACAGCAATACGGATGTTCTTACTCAAATGACCCAGCACAATGGGACTGGCGTTATCAAGCACCATACCGCTGACATGCAACATCCGGCGGATAACATTGACCGCATGCCCTGGGCTGTCAAAACTCTCATCCAGCTTAACTGTTCGACCATCAGAATATTGGACTTCAATATCTTTCCATGAGTTGATGTCAATTTCCTCAATGTTTGTACCGAAAATATATTTTGTCAGGAATCCGAACTCTGCCATCTCTGTATACAAGGTATCCACCAGAACTTCATTATTCATCCCTCGCACTGCGATTCGTTTATCCTGAACATATTTAGCGATGTAACGCTTCATCTGTTCCTTGGAATCGCTGCTGCTTCCGGTTATCAGCGTGCTGTAAGCAGCAGAGATATATTCCTGCACATCAGACAGTACCCTGGAGAAATCCTGTTCTTCCGCTTCGGGAGTAAAGAACAGATCATGAGTCCGCCCGGTTTTAGCAAATGCTGTTTCCTGACCAAAATGTTCGGTGCGATCCTTACCTTGCCCTGGCTTAGCCATGGCTGTTTCTGATTGTGGAGCAAACCGGACAGCTATGCTTTCAACCGCATTTTCAGCACATGATACTTTCGTTTGAGGCAGAAATGACTTGGAATCTTTTACCTGCCCCTCGCCTTCCACGATTACATTTGCCCCATTACTATCAAACAGTGATCCGCTTCTTTTCTGCCCTAACATCCAAATACCTCCTTGGCAATCCGCTCTGTTTCCCGGCGGAACTGGCGGCTCTCTTTCAGGGACAATTCTGCAAACAGATTGCCGGAAAGATACTGTGACTCTAATTCCTGGGAATAGGGTAACGTAAATGCTACCGATCCCAATGCTTGAGCTGCCACCTCCCCGGCTTGCTGCGGCTTTACATTGGCCGCTATCTTATACTGCTTATCTGCATCCCACTTGCTGTCACGCAGGAGAGGCAGCTGACTGGATAAGTAGCTCACTGATTTGAGGTCTGCATTGGCAAGCCGCAGAACACTATCCGCTTCCATCAGAGATACCGCCGACAGGATATCATTGGCAATATAACTGCCACAATCCACTACCACAAAAGGAGCGATACCGGTCAGATTCTCTAACAGCTCTCTTGCCTGTACCTCCGAATACGGCGGATAACTGTACTCATTTTCCCCCTTTTTCATGCCAAGAATGGTGAGATAGCTGTTCCTCTTCAAAGTGACCAGGTTATGCTTAATCAGCGGTTCGGTCACATGAGCTGCTGCCAGCACACTTCCCAGCGAATGCTCTCCGTCCAAATCAGAGGGTGGACAAATACATGGCAGCATAGGCGCTGTCATATCGCATAAAACCAGGACTACGTTCTGTTTCCGGCCTGCAACATACTGCGCCAGTTTGACAGCGGTTACCGTTTTTCCGCTTCCAGGGCTGCCCCAGACAGCAAGGATGCCTCCCTGTATCCCCGGTTCTGCTCCTCCACCGCTATGGCCATCACGGGAGAAGATGCTATTCTTCTTGAAATTCAGCATTACGGTTCCTCACTTCCTCTTCACTACCCGGCCACAGATTCCTCATTGTCTTCCTGTCCTGAGTACTCGTCGCTTTGCTCATCATCTGCTTCCACCGGATGCAATAACGCATTTACCTCATCCTGCGCGGCAATAAACTTTGCAGCGTTTTCGGGTTGTCCACGATAGACCAGAGCCAGATGGAGCTTGCCATCTGACTCCAGCTCTGCCAAGACACGGCTCTGCTCTATCGTCACCAATAATGTAACGGTAGAAGGTAGCTTCCGTTCTTCTCCCTTTTCTGCTTCACCAGTATTGGCATCATAACCGCTGGAAGCTGTCACACTAATCACCTCAACATACTGAAGTTCTGGTGGAATGACTGTGGTACCCTGCTTCCGGTAGTCGGCTGCAATGACAGATACAATATCACCGCTCTGAAGCTTGCCTGAAAGACCATTTGCAAAACTCTTGATAGTTACAGACATGGCCTGCCTGGAACCATCAAGACGATACAGATAGGCATTTTCAGCCGCAGGGACTGTAGACACTTTGGAATTAAGGATATAATCACCGATGGAAAGATCTGAAGTGGCATATTTACCAATGGCCTTTTCACTCTGCCGGATAACAGTTTCCGGTAGTCCATAGCCGCCAACCTCCACTACTTTTACCATATCCCCGGTAATCTCATCACCTGCCTTAATCTCCTTTACCACACGGACGATCTCCGTCTTCTGGCTGACAGATTTGTTAAACAAAGGCATCAGCCCAAAACAAATTAGCAGCGACAGGATAATGCAGAAAATCCCTACTACGGTCCGGTTCTTCAAAAAATTCATCACTCGTTCCCTCCCTTTTAAGCTCAAACAGTGTGATACTGTTTATGTTTTCTGGCATTTGCAGCCTTAGTGATAACAAGCGCGACAATAGCAGGCAACGTAATGCAAACGGCAATCATAGTCTTATTTCTAATTCGATTTCTTTTCATATGAGACTTCCTCCGATATTTATGATAATTGTGGCAATAAATCCTAATGACAAAAAAGGTGCTAATGGCAGGGTTTGGATCTCTGTTGCTTGTATGGGTATTTGCTTCCGTTTACCGATCCTTTTTCGTGCTAAGTACCACACAATCACAGATAAGAGTCCAATAATAAGCCCGACACAACCGATGGGAAGCCCAAGAACAAAACCACCGGCAGCAGTCAGTTTAATATCTCCACCACCCATGCCGCCCTCTTTGATAAGAGCGGCAGCTAAAAGCG